>Ga0116227_10000147_pt1 | contig 117551 bp, 91 predicted proteins | sample S1TSphgellanicum_FD_89693 | JGI IMG/M metagenome (GOLD analysis project Ga0116227, IMG submission 89693) | Host-associated microbial communities from peat moss isolated from Minnesota, USA - S1T2_Fb - Sphagnum magellanicum MG | ecosystem: Host-associated > Plants > Peat moss > Unclassified...
TCCACAATTAATCACAAGGAAACATAATCGCATGGTGCACATGTGATTCCACAATTAATCACAAGGAAACATAATCGCATGGTGCACATGTGATTCCACAATTAATCACAAGGAAACATAATCACATGGTGCACATGGGTTCCACATAAGTTAATGCACCATGACCAAATTATGGAATCCTATCACTCAACTTACCCCTTTAAACAATTACCTAAATAATTGTGTAATTACATCAAGTTACAGCCTTATTTCATAATAATAGGTTGTATATGACCATGTATACTATTATTTGTTTGGGAAAACAATGTGCACAAGGAATATGCAAGAACCATGTGTGCAAATAGTTAGTACCTATACATTAAATTGCTAGTTCAATCAAGACAACAAACCCCTCCTCCTCCACTTTCATATCCTATTTTGACACAAGTCCCCAACATATAACCTTCTTGATAGGGGACCTACATCAAAATAGGATATGAGTTAGTTCATCAATTTCATTAGCTTGAAAACAAAAACTTCAAGCTTCAAACACACAATTCTATTATGCTAAACATTGAAAGTAAGGGTCCCCTTGTGCCATTTTCATTGATCCTTTCTAATTCTTAAAGGACTATCAAATCTTATTACACATTTAATTCTTAGTTCAATCAAGATAACTAGAAAAAAAATTCAGATCACCAAATCTGGCAATTTCATCTATCAAAACAGTTTTTTTCCATAGCTATGCACAAGCCTATTCAACATCCTCTACAATACACTAACTATATAACCTTGTGTGTATAGTGTATAAAGAAATCTATGTTTTCAAGGTCATAATATGTTTTTGGTTTGTTAAAGTTTTGCCCCTTCAGCTTCTACTAAGGTGATAGTATGCTTCTCAATGTTATTTTTATTGGCAACTTTTTTTACCAAGTTTCAACCTCAAAAATATGATTTCAACCTTGGCAAGTGATTACTTTGGATGAAACGCCCCAATTCGACAAATTTTGAGGGCAAAAAAATCCTAAATCACTAAATTTTATGATAAGTTCAAGTAGGTAGCCAAGAATATAGAAGGATTTTGATTTTTTTAATTTTCATGTATAGTATGTAGCCAAATTTGGCGAAATTAGTTTTTGGATGATCACCACCTTCGCTACATCACAAAATCCTTAACAAAAACACAGATGTAGGCAGGTTTTTCAGAGACTAATTTCTAAAAAATTCAACAGCTCAAAACCAGTGACTGCTTATGGTGTGCACATCATCCAGAGAAACTTTCAATCAAGGTTGCAAAAGACAAAGTATGAAATATTTTGAAAATCTTTGAAAACAAAAAAAAAACAAACACCGGAGTATTTCAAAATGGTGCATGCAAATACGTTAGGAGCGTGGAAAATGATTTGTTTCAAATTATAGCATCTACACTACTAGAAGCCTCTAGAACCTTCACGAATCACCATCCACACAGGGACCCACACCAGTGTTTTATTTTCTGGCGAACTGGGGGCCAAAATTTCACGCTCAGCTGGGGGAGGCGCAACCACTACAACACGAGTTTATTGCTTCAAATCGCCAGACACTGTTATTAGATGAGGTTTTAATGTGCCAGGTAGCATCCAGTGACAAAGCAACTTTTGCCAGATTTCTGCTAGTTTTTTTACTGTTTCAACAGTTTTCTGAAATCTTTTCGCCATTAAAGCTAAATCTCTTGTGGGATGATCGCCACCTGTGCCACATCACCAAAAAGAAAAAGAAAGCACTGATCATCCAATCATACAGGGAGGACGTTAAATGAGTTATGGGTCCTTAGTGCAGGCATTTTCATTTTGAAAAAAATAGTTATTCATTTTTTGAAAGAAAATAATTATTCTTTTTCCCCAACATAAATTATCAGATGCCTGGAAAAAGAAGCCGTGTGTGCCAATAATTTCTTGTACTGGTTGCAATAAGGATCCATTTCTGACTCCAGTAGCCTAGGGTCAGTTTCCGCATTGACAAAACGAATAATTATTTTCTTTCAAAAAATGAATTCATTTTTAAATTTTTAAATTATAATTTTTTCCATCATCTACTCTAATATTGTGATATGAGTGGTGAAATCATCCAGAGTGTAGCCTATGATATTTATGATGATTTTTCAACATGTTAACTTCCTATTTTCACTAAATTTCATTTAACTATTTTGAGGATTATTTAATGACGAATCTGAGCTTAGGGTAAGGTAAGGTACTAGTAGTGGCTGCAATAAGGATCTCATATATAGTTAGATAGGTAGAAAATGGTACCTACTAAGTAAGTAGGATTCTTAAGGTGCATTCACACTTGGTGATAAGGACTTTAATATCAAATCCCCTAACACCAAGCTAGTCATTTAGAACCTACACCTATTTACTATAAAAAATTTATGTTAAGTTAACATTCAGTTAATATTAAATAATCACCCATTTAACATTGGGTGCCACCTAAGATGCCACCTAGATTTTCACTTAACACTGACGTAACATTCTGTGTGAATGCACCTTAGTAAGTAGATGGTTTAGGGTTTAGACATAGGTAAGTGCTGTTAGTAGGTAGGGAGTATATATGACTACCCAGTGCCTACCACCAACAACCCCCAACATTATATCTGCACATAGTACTGGCGGCGCCCTTTTTGTTCCCTGACTGTTATGCACGTTTTGGGCTTTGTGATGGCCAATGCCAGTACAATTATTGTAATTGCCTGCAATAACAAGTATGTACACATATAATGTTCGAGCCTCCAATCAGTCTTCCTTCATGCACACACTAAAAATTAATAAGCTAATTGTTCGGTGGAAAATTCCCTTTTTCATGAAAATTCATCAAAGTCCTTTACAAATGTGCTCCAAAACGAAGGCGTATTCTATTTTGGGATGGTCGTCCAGGTGGCTGCATCACAAGAAACACCCCCTAATTGTTGTAACACACCACACTCAATGCTTGTCTTTTTAAATACCTTTATTTTCAAGGCTACAAACATGTCCTTAAAATCACCTAGAAACTCACATAATATAGGGTTTTTAAGGACTAAAATCGTACATTCACAATGTCACAATACATATTGGCTTTAACTAAGAACCTTGTTTAGTATTTAATTTGATTACCTAATACTATGAATAGCCTATTTCACAAAATATTTTTATTCAATCACAAAATTTCCATGAAGTGAAGCAATGACCATGACCATATAGTCTACAATGGGTATAAAATATGCATATAGGAAAAAACATTTATCTATAATTGTGTTTTTTTTAATCCTTAACTCTTACATGAGAACTTATTATTATGATGAGGTATACATTATTGCTAGAGAGGTCACAAATTGGAAATTAAACAATCTTGTTGTATTATGGATCAAATCTATTGGCAATCCTAATCAAAATGGATAGAAATTGTAATTTTTAATGAGTTCCATTCAAGTTTAAGTTGTGAATTTTCTTTTTCCCCCTACTTTCAAGTTGCTACATTAAAAGGCAAGTATATCCACCAATGAGAATCAATTGACATAAAATCAAAATATTAATATGTTTCAAAATTAAATGATTTTGAAAGAAAGATAATTCGTTAATAGACATTGGTAATCCATGATGATATAAATTGTCCATCAAACCATTTCCACTTCTATTAATTTTAGAGCATGAAATCTAATCTTCACATATTGGAAACATAATTAACCTTTTTGACACCCCTAATGTCCCTCAACAACCTCCATAGCATGCCCACCATTGCGAATGTCCTTCAACGACCTGCCTGGCACCCCCACTATTGCCAATGTCCTTTTGAGTTCCCCTTATTGCTTCAAAAACATTTTTTGGGGGCTCTTTCATGGCATGCTTCCTAGAGGGCTTTGACACCCCTTGTGGTTGGAAAAGGTATAAAATATTTTAGACCATAATGACCCCCCAACACTTTGTCCGTATTTCTTGACACTCATGGCATCCCCCAAAATAAAATTCTTATCCACCCTAACAACCTTTAGGGCGTTTCTAGCTTGTTTTTTTTTTCTGTGCCTTCACTATTGTTTGTTGCAGTTTTCATCATTCCTTGTTAACATTCTTTCTCCACCATCTCTTGTCATCCTTGGTGTTGTCCATGTTTGTTTTCATCACTGACCAAACTTAGGTTCTCCTCGAATCAAAATATCATCAATCCAAATTGTTATTAAGGACATTTTGATTCAATATGTTTGGTAAATCAACATCCCATCTTGGGATGTCTTTTCAAGACCTTACCTTGGCAACCTTACTCTTAAACAATCAAAATGATTTAAAAATTTAAAAACTTTGAAAATGTTAAACTTGTTTCATTTGAAAACATTTCTAATGAGAATTAAGTTCAATTTTTTGTTGTTGTTTTATAATTATATATATATATATATACAAAACTTCATGATCTTTTACTCAACATTCTCAACATGGATGGTACATATTACATATGCATTGTTGGATCATCATTCAATTGAGTTTATTTCAAAAGCACACATTTGAATAAGCATGATAAATTAAAATGTGTGAAAACTCGGGTTTAAATGTGTTTTCAAACTAAAATTAATAAATGACAAAAATTTATGAATTATTCAAACAAGTTGTAAAAGCTTAATTTTACACAAGTCACTAATCATAGTCAATAAACACATTTTAATATAATGAGTTAGGATGCTTATGATTTCATGAATGAGGGGTGTTAAACACATATTTAAAAGTTGAAAGATGAGAAAATTCAAATGAGATTATTTAATGTTAACACAAATTAACATGTTTTATATAAATTTTCATTTAAAAATTAGGGTGTGGAAGGAGGATTGAGGAAGAGTTGCACGTTTTCAATAACCTTAAAAGAGAACAAAAGTAAAATGAAAACATTTTCAACTGATTCGAAAAAAATAATGACAAGAAAAGAAATGCTTTACCCATTTCAAAGAGAATGCAGTTTAGAAGGATCAAAATTAAAATGTCAGCCCGAAATCATGTGTGGAGATGATATTTTGACATTCACATGATGAGACTCCAGATAAGTGTGAGTACAACCATGTGGGCACCTGGAGCGCAGTTGCATCGCAGCTAAGATGACGTGAGATTTGATGACGTGTTTTCAAACATTGGGCACTCCCCAATAGAAGCACCTCAGTTTAATCCCATATGTTTTGCCCAAAGTCCTCCCCTTCTCACCTATATAGGTGGGCCAAAGGGGAAGGCACTTCATCTTTCAAAGAATCTTCAATTTTGAGAAGCATCCATAGTTTCAATATTCTTTTGCAATGGGCCAATCAAATTGGCTCATTGCAATTTAAAAAAAAGTTAGACTTGTGAGGCACCCTCAACTAATTAATATGATACAGAATACTATAGTACCTTTTCAGGTTCGGCATAAATCAAATTATTTTTTAATTTGTCCAAGTTTTTGGATGTTAATAGTTGAGTTATGACGAAATTTTTTTAAATTCATGCAGCTAACCAAGTTTGATCGGTGCACACACTGGGAGATTTCAGCAGTAATGTACTGAGCCACCTTGCCACAAAAGCGCTAAATCTCTCCTCTATAAGCAGTTGGTTATAATAATTTTTAATACAAAGTGCTGAAATTTTCAGGATTCAAATTTTAACCACCGATTTAAGAATTGAAAATTAAATTAATTATTCGACACCTCAGTGCCGAACCTGAAAAGGTACTACAGTTAGTACCCAAGTTTGTACCCACATATGTATTTTTGCAGGTAATACTTTGACTTACCGGACTCTTATGCACATTTTCAGCTTGTAAGGGCAACAGTAGTTACTATACCCGACATTACAACTCATATTCATGAGAGCCTTCACAATTGATTTTTTTTGTAAAAATTTCCAAAGGAGCCAAACACGTGCCCAATGTTTGATTGGCATATCATCAATGTTTTCAAACATTGGGCACTCCCCAATAGAAGCACCTCTTTGACTCCAGTACCAAACTAGAAAGAGATTTGCTCCTCTGCAGCCCACCTTTTCAGTATATAGACATAAGAGTTGAACTTTGTGCAAAATCACCATATGGAATAAATCTAAGGTGCCATTGAGAACGTCTTGAGGGAAAATTTGGGAACTTGGGAAACCCTTTTCAAACTTAATGAGAATCTTATGAGATCATGACGGGAACACATTGAGAACAAGGGGGAAAGAATCCATCCCCCCCCCCACCCCCCCAAAAGAAGAAACATGGACTCCTCATGATCTTCCTCATTTACATGAAAGTTTTATTTACAAAACCATTTGTCACCATTTTTGGCCCAGGCTAAAGTTTGGGGGGTACAAACTGTGACTCATATTAATTAGTCATGAGGCCCTCAAAGTTTTTTTTCTTTTGTTATATACATCTTTGATTGGCCTATCACAAAAGAATAAAATAAAGTTTAAAAATTCAATCTTTGGACAGTCCATAAATAAATATATTGTAATCTCCTTAGTTTGTTACATAGGTTACAAGAATAGAAACTTAGGGCAAAGGATATGAGGTAAGTGAGGAGCTATTGTGAACATAGGGGGGAACAATTTGGGAACTTGATAAAAGTTTTGAGAGCCCATTGAGAGCTTGATGGGAACACCTCGGGAACAATCAAATTCCAACACCCCTACCCTTTTAGAGTATAGTAGCTTAATGGATTTTGACCCCTAGGTAGTAGTTCTATTTTTATAGGAGGATTTTTGATACATGATATTTTGGCTTGCGTTGAAACTTGAGATTAGTTATAGAGTTACGGTATCTTGAAGGATTTTGGTTTCTTTTAGAGGATTTTTTTAGGCGATTATATTTTTCCATGGTGAAATATTTGAATTTCCATAATTCTTCATTTGGCTTATTAAGATACTTTTTAATGGAAATGGCAAGGCCATAGTGTGACACACCCCTTGTTGTTTTTGATTGGCAGGGTTTCATCATCAAAGGAATCCTTATTGGCTCCCTCCCAAACTTGGGATAGAAGCATTGTCAAAACTCCTGTCAAGAGTGTAAAAAAAAAAAAAAAAAATTGATGAAATTTTCAAGTGAAATATATTGGGAAACATTCTGTAGCAACCTTAGCCTTTAAACATCAAAGAGTGCCAATTTGGTTTGCCCCTCCACTAGTACCCCTAGCTAGGAGCAATGGTTTCAAAATTTAACATTCATGGGTTATAGCTCTCACATCATTTGAATAAGGCTCCCTCATCCAATGAGAGTTTCTTGTCTCTGGCTACCCACATTATAGGAATTTTAGCATTTTACCCAGCATGATAGGAAACTCTAAATAATTCTATGCAATAGTAACATGAGAATCAATGAAATGTTTTGCCACGTAATGTTTTTTACATTTTGAAAACGTGAGTTGTATCATACTATGGAGTGCTTAGTTCCAGGACAATAGTAGAAGCTACACCTTTGCAAGGTGCCCAAAAACAGTCAAATTTCTTTTTTTTCAAACCTAAAAGATTCAGCTTGAAGTTGCTTACATGATTGAACCAAAAATTTTAAATAGATGGATTTGACATGTGTGTTGGGCAATTGGATGGGTGAAACATTAAAGAAATTTTCCTATTGTAATGTTTAACGGTTAAAACAATTACAAAATGCATTCTGTGAATTTTTTTAATACAAAAATTATCTTTTAAGATAATCTTAAAATCTTAAAAATTGAAAATAACATTAACAGGCATAGGGTTTAGTTGTGAACCACAAGGTGCAATACGGTTAAAACCAATGTTGTGATAATAGCTAATTTGTAAGGTTAAAATCAAAGGTTTAGCTTTTGGTTCTTGTGACCTAAACTCAAGTTGACACTCTTTTGTTGAAACCAACACAAGAATCAAATACATAATTCAAATTTCTCTTTAATCCTAATCGGTTCAAAATTACAGTGCAATACTAATCACCCTTAATAATGATGACCACAAAGACCACAAAGGTGAAGAAAAAGACGACAATGAGAATGAAACAAGTCATTCTTACCTTTCCTTGTTGCTTGCTAAAAACACCAAGCTTGGGAGTTTTGAACTCCCAATGATGGTCTTGGTTGTAGTGTTCCTTGTTGTTACCATTGTTATACATTTGGATGATGATTACATAAAAGCACAGGGAGAAAAAATGAAGGAGAGAAATAAAGGAATAAAATAAAATAAAAAGGGGTAGGGCTCCCATGACAAAAACAACTTGGGTCTTCTTGTTATGTTTTTGAAAACAAAAATTTCATAACTCTAGGGTACCAAAGCCCTGTCTGGGTTCAACTCCGAAAGGAATATTACTTATTACATCAAAAATCATTTCAAAATTGCAAAACCAAAAATGCCCCCTAGCTACAACATAACAAACAAAATGAAAACCTTGCCAAAATGCAATCACATGGCATTTGCTATTAACCAAATCCAATGCAACCACATGAACTAGAATTGCACAAAACCCAAAAAGTCCTTTTTGGTGATTCAAAATATATTATTCACCTACAACATATAGAAATCCAAGCCCAAAAACCACACACTTAAAACCACAAAAACCATGTCACAAACAACTTGCATAAAAAATCATAAAGACCACAAAAACATAAGCTTGTGTTTTGGAATCTCAAATCACCAAAAGTGATTTGAATCACATAACTTGGGATTATAACACATAAAAATATCTTGAATGTGTTCACACTAGAACTAGTTCCAAACTAGCTTACCCCAATTTACTTACAATAACTAGGATGTAAACATGTAACAAACAACAAACTTTTAACAAGATCTAAATTGCTTGAAACTTAAATTTATTGTCTAAATACATTATTGACTACATTGAAATTTATTGTCTAAATATTTTGTAGTTGGTTTCAATATGTTGTTAAGGTCTATTTTGTGGAAGCAATTGTCAAGTTATGTTTCTTCCAATGGCATCCCACTCTAATTATCCCAAAAAAATTCAATTATAAGAGTTCTTTTCTTTTGATTACATCTTTGTCAATCTTTCCAACGTTTTAGCCAAAACCCTATGCTTAATGTTGTGGTTGTTGATCTAACACAAATACAAATACACTTTGTTGATAGCAAAAAGAGGAAGAAGATGTATGAACTTAGTCATCATTTCCAAAATACATGGGTAGCAAAATTGCCTTGGGTAGAATCTATTATGGAAGGTCACTCAAGTCAAATGCAAGGTTTGTAATGTCATTGAAAGCAAAAATAAATTGCACCCAAGTTAGATTCTTTGTGGAAAAATGTTAGCCAAAGGAAGGCCCTAATTGCATTTGTGGGTTTGGCAAGAAGGGATTTCTACTATTTGAAATCAAATCAACATGTGTTGAATGAAAAGCTTTATGTGTAAATAGGTAGGGATTTTGTTTCGCAATAGGTTGTTGAAAGGGTTGTGGTGGAAAGGAAAAACAAATTGGTTTAGTTTGCATTCATTTTCCATTTGCTTTCTCAAGGCAAACCCATGATTAAGTATGAGAAAATACAGTCATTGTTTGCATTTTTCAAAGTGCCAAATTACCATTCATCCAAGCATTAAAGATTGTATTAGATGGGAGATTGTTGAATATTTACACAATGTGGTATTGAGTGCCACTAAAGAGGCTATTCTACCTTCCAATTTTTGTTTTACATCTATAGATGAAATGATTATGATAGATAATTAGAATTAGATTTAATCCACTATTATGTGGTGGCAAGTTGGAAAAAATGCCAATTTTGTTCACATTTTTGCTTCTTGAAGGTGGAATTGTTGTTCACATGTGTTCCTCATTGTTTTCATTACATATGGTGGCCTAATTGATAAAACAATTGTTGAACGCGTTGTGTGTTTAAAAGCTAATGGGAGTCTCCATGTTTTAGCTAGTCATATCTTGTGTTATTACTTTGATGAAGACTAAATAAACAAATGTTACTTCATTGGGATCCACTGTATGGTGCATAGATTAAACCTTGTAGTGCAAAATTTGTCTTCGATGTCAATGGCTTCTAAATTGAAAGATTTCTTTCAATTGTTTTATGGGTCTTTAATTCTCCCACACACCATCTTGAATCTCATAAACTTGTTGAAATTGTGAAAATAAAAGGTTTGAATGTTTTTTGAAATGTGAAGATGAAGTGGATTAGTGTTTGGCACCTTCAAAGCAAGTTGGAAAATATTAAAAATACCTAATTGTTAATATGTCAGGTAATAGTGGATATGTGGAGGCAACGAAAGTCAATTTGGTGAATTTGTGTGATGTTGATACAATCTTGGGCTTGCCGTACATATTGCTTACATTGGAATCTATCAACATTTTGATGAAGTTTCCACATGACAAGGTTGTTTTTGTTTGTGACTATATTGTAATTATTAAATTCTACCAAGTTGATTATATATACAAATATGTATAGTGAACCATACATTTCATCACAACACATGAGAATTTTCTTGAGTTCATGGGTGTTGTTGCACACACATCTTGTAGGTTCAACCAAGATTGGGTGATTAACTTAAATAATGGCATTAAGCAAATTTGACTTTCCCCATCATTAAACAATCCTACATGGTCCATTTTGTTAATTCTTTAACCAATTTCCATTTTGTAATTACCTAAAAAGATTTTGATCAAGTTATCATTTCTTGTGATTTTGTTGGTCCATGAATTAAAATGGAGGTGTCCAAATCTTGAATTGATGAATGTTCTTGGGATTATTTACCCACAATATTAGTTACAACTAGATTGTGAGTCCACTTTTGTGGACCACTTGGCCTTGATCAAATGGCATTGTTGCATTTCCAAAAACATTGGTATGATCGCAATTGGGTTTTGAGCCACTTTCAAAGGAGATTTTGAATTTATAGAGCTTTGCTTTCAAGTTGATTATGAAGAATCAAGCTTCTAAAACTATGGTCGAACCTAAAGATGATAATCTAGTGGCAAAATTATGGCATTAACTTGTGACAAATAATTTGCTAGTTGTTCATCTCTTTGAGTTCATGAGGCTTGTTGAATTGGCCATTGTTCAAATCATTGGTAATTTGGAAGATGAAAACACATTTTTATATTTTATGAAGTCCAAGTTGAGGAATCAGTTGGCAACGCATTTGAATATTACCATACACATGTTTGCATAGGACTTCTTCACTAAAATAACTTTTCCTTTCCAACATGTTATTACAAATTGGAATGATGGAGACAAGGCAAGGGTGGGAATCAATGCATGAACATTTGGATTGTAGTTTGGATTTTGAATGCAAGGTTTAAAGATGTAATTTTAATTGCATTTTTCATTGCACAATCATGTTTTGTTTTTATATTTTATAATGCTAACATTGTCAATTGTTACATGTACTTTGTGCTACAATGGGCAAGGTCCTTGTGACCAAGGTCCAAATCCCTCACAAAGTGTCTAAAGTTAGAGTTTATAATTAAAAAACCTATCGATAATTGCCATATGCTACCAAATTGCATATCATAGTTGTTTCTTGGAAACAAAAGAATAAAACCTACTTTTGTACACATAGACGTTCAAATAAGAACTCCCAAGGACCCCACAACTTCAAAACTTTGTGCCTAATGTACATTTCCACAACAACACATCTTGGGTTTTACAACTGGTTAATGAAACTACTATTGTTTTTTTTATATTAACTGTAACTATAAGTTCATGTTAATGATTACGTAGTTGTAAAGGACATTCTAGTGCCACATCGCATTATGGTTTTGCGACTGTACTTGATACATAATTTGATGGTTTTTACACAAATATCAAATTTTCAAAAATGTATTTTAAGGTATTTTTAATCATCCAAAATTAGGTAATAACAAAATTCCATTGATTCTTGTAACTTTTGATAAATAATAACAACTTATAATTGTGTGATGCTAACATGGCATGCCACGTGGCAACAAAGTTGACTAGTAGTCGCAACACCTCATGAATTATGACACTAATTTCACATCATGATTCATGTCATTGATTTGATGAATTAATCTAATTTATTAACTAATTGAAATTATTGTTTTCCTTTGCAACTAATAACGACTCAACCTTCTATGTGATGATGACATGGCATGCCATTTGGCAACAAAGTGTTACAAATTTTCATGGCAATCCATGACACCATAAATTTTTGTTTGTTTTTAAATTATGGCATGCCATTTTTTTTTATGTGCCATGGGGTTTTTGAAGTCATGAATTCACATGCATATGTATGTGTATTAAACAATACATTGTTAATTTGTAATTATGATTACAATATTAATAATCGTTTTGAAAAATGTGACACATGATTCCTTGATTTTTTAACTATTTAACACACTAACTAAGGTTTAAATACCTATTACATTAACCTATGTATGAGGCTACTTAGTAAAAACCTATTTCGTAATATAGGTTATCTTGTAAGTTATTTAACTAGACATAAAAAATAAATTATCATCTAGTATGTTTAAATATACCTAGAATAGGTTACCCTACTAATAGGTTAACCTAAGTAGGCTTGCTTAAGTTCTTAGCTTTAGGTTTTTTCCCAAATCAACCTAGGTAGCTTCATTACAAAATATTTTATTAAGTTTGTAACCACCTCAAGTTTGTGCAATTAAATGCGACTAGATGTGACTATGATGGGACTAAATTATCCTAGGTTTTTATTTTAACCTAAAAATGCTTAGGTTAACCTAGGCTAGGTTAATAAATAATATAAGTTAGTAAATTAATTCATATTAAGTCAACTTAAGGAGGTTTAAGTTTAGGCTAGGTTGGTAGGTAGTAGGTAGGTCAACCTAAGGTGGCCAAGGTTAATTCAAGGTTAAACATTTTGAGTTTTATAATTTTGTGTTAAATATAATTATAATCGAAAAATGTGGTAGTGTAATGGATGAAAACTTGAATCCCCAAATGAAGGCAAAGGGGTTCAAGTCCCCATTTTTGCAACCTATGATACCTAGGTGACTTGGCTTAGGTTAGGTAGCTTAATATAGGTAGCTATCTTATTTACATTAAATTAGGTTGATTTGTTGGCTAGGTGAATTAAGTTAGGTTGTTTAGCTAGGTTGGGCTAAATTGACTTTTGGCTATGCTAATTACATGGGTTAAATTAGGTTGATTTTTGATCATGTGCAATGACTCATAATGTGTTTATACATTTTTGACACATGTCATTCATCCATCAAGGAGTTTTTTCACGTAGTCAAATAAAACGATTAGATTGAGATGACATGACTTTACACGTCATAACAAGGTTAATAATGACATGAAATTTTATTATTATAAGAAAATTTTAAAATACTAATCATTAAAACGACTAGGTTTTGTAACTAGACATCCTTTGTAAATAAATGGGTGAAACGACATGGATTTTCAACTCACTAGTCATTAGTCACATATGTCTTTTATGACTAGTATATAGTTGTAAAGGCCAGTCAAAAAACCTAAAATGTGTTGTGTTTTACTTTCACCATATAACCATTTATAGTCCCCATTTTTTTTCAAACAACATAAAAGCTTTCCTTTTTCACATTCCCTTGCCACTTGTGTTACAAATGTTAAAACATAAAAAAAGAAACATTGACTTTACAATTTGATTTTTCAAATTCCTTAAGTAGGTCCACAAGCAAAGATCCCCAACATTAATTAACATTAAATGGTGATTATCCTTGGTGGGTTGTAACGTTTTTACAAAAGTGTTATTACAAGTGGTGACCTAGGAAATGCCTAGGTCTAGAAGTGGTTAATTTATTTTTTCAATTTCAAAAAATGGCCAAAAGAGTTCTAAAATCCAAAAAAATTCATGTATTTTTCATTTTTTGAAAAACATGTTTCCTTTGAAGACAAAAAAAATGGTAAAACATTTCTTCCTTTATCCAAATCTAAAGGAAGAGATAATAATCAAGTAATAATTTCTTTTCCCACTCAAAAAAAAAATCAATAACAAAAAAATCATTTGAATGATGCAATTGAAATTGATCAAGGCCTGTGCCAAAATCTATATTTTATTCCTTTGATAAGGCATTAGAAATGTGGTTCACCCAATAAAGTTAATTTAAAAATAATCCTTATTTTGAGCTTGACTTTGGTCCTCATTGTATTCATTCATAATCCTCCCTTTTGAATTATGCATAAGTTCATGCATAAAGTCCATCAATATAGCCACCTAAATTAGGAGACTATTTATGTAAGGGGTTGATTAGGTTAGGGCCTACCTACCTTTCTACCTACCCATGGGCTATCTACTTAAACCTTTTTACCCACCTACTTACATAACATAACGACAATGAAAAACTTACATGAAAACTATATAAAACATACCAAGGTTGGGGGATACCAAAGTCCTACTTACAAGGCTATACAAACATTTCCTAGCTTAAGGTATACATAACAATTATTTGGGGGGCCCACCTAAATAAGCTAGGAGGCTATTTAAAAATTATCTATAGAAACCACCTAAATACCTACCTAGGTTATGGGTTATTTAGAATAAGAGTTATCAAAAACTTACATAGGAAGTTACATAAGGACTATTTAAAGTGTTGCATAAGGACCTACCTAAGTTAGGAAATACCGAAAAACTATTTTTAAAATTATTTAAAGATTTATATCGAGATAGTGAGTTAACCTTAAATAACCTCCTACTTAGTCCTTAGGTATCCTCTAACTAAAAAAAATCCTCAACTAGCTTCACAAGTAGATATTATACACTACTAGAAATTTTGGGTTTTGCACTGTCATTTGTAACTAAAATTTAGTTGCATGCGACACATGCAACTGCAAATTTGTGTAGTTGCATAAGACAAGTTGCACATGACATGCAATTGCATGCGACACTATGTATGCAACATGTATATACAATGTTAGTATACACGTTCATACATACATACCAATCCAATGTAGTTGGACCTTATGTGTAACTTTCCTTATAACTACATGCAACTAATCAAAATATGACACATGTTTAGAAATTAGGCAACTAGCTTGTGGACACGTGTCATTAGTTAATTTTTTTATGTTTTCAAAATTAAAAATTCATTGGATTAATCTCAATCATTAAAGTTTTTGCCACTAGGATGATGACACGTGGCACACGTGGATGATGAACGTTCATTGACCATTTGACACGTGTTCAATATTTTAACACCAATTATATGGTGACACATGGCAATCAAGGCCCACCTATTTTTATATTTTTAAATATTAATTAATGAAATCTAAGTCATCCAATTTATGGCTAATAAGATGTTGACACATGGTGCCTAGATAGGTAGATAATAATTAAACCCTATTAAGTAGGTTTATTTAGGTATGTAAGTAGGTTGAAAAATAGCTAGGCTTAGGTTTAAAATATTCCAATTTTATTTTTAGGTTTTGACCATTTCATAAGGGTCAAGTTTTTTTCATTCATTCATCCCCAATGGCATTTGGTATTTGGTTTCAACATAACTATTGCTCCTAGTTATATACTGAGCCAAATAGAATTGGAAGCCAAAGGATATGGGTTAAACCATTCCATTGCAAACCTCATGAACTAACCTAGTTGCACATTAAATGCAACTACTATATTAAAGTATAATAGCTAGAGGAGGGCTCTGTTGCTTTTGGTGTCCAAACAAATCTTGAAGCCTCCTTTTGGCACATCTACCACATTAAAAATCGTTGAAAACAAATTAGAAATGAGAAAGTTATGGCCCCCAAAGTAAAGGGGGTCAAAAAACTCAAAAAAAGAAACTATCGAGACCGGTTTTTAAACACCCAAAAAGTTCATTTTATGTGTTTTTTTGCTATTAAAATTCCAATGTGATTTGTAGGACTTTAGATGGTGCTCCTATAACACTTTAAATCATTTAAAATGAATAAAAAATAAGAAAGTTATGAGCTTTGAAAGTAGGAGGGGTCCTAAGAAAAAAACAAACGTTTTGCAACTTGGAAAACTTATTTTTAAAATTTTTCTTCTTGTTAGTTTTTCATTACTCCTTTTCTTTTGCACTTCAAAGGTGATTATAGGATATTTAGTAATTATGATTACTTAATGAAAATATGATTTTAATATTATTATTTAGTTTAAATTAATAATTAGCTTAGGACGTTTGTGTACTTGTAGATTAATTAATGTAGCCTATTTATAGTATTATTTTAACATAAATAATAAAATTTAAATATATAATACCTGTTGATTATATATATATAATTGATTATCACTATAATTATAATAAAAATTTAATTAACAATTATGATTATTTATAATAAAATTTATAATATTATCATATTAATTGATTTCGAATAATATTTTGTTTAATCAAATGTACATTTTCTGAAAAAACATTCTAAAATAAATAAAATCAAACATATTTAAACCATGGTTTAATTTAACTTAATTTATCATAATTTAGTTTAACAATAATTAGTTTAACCATTTTCAATTTTAGTCTAATTTAGTTTAGCCATAAATATTTTTTCATAATTTAATTTAACCATATTTAATTTATCCTAATTTAATTTATTTTAATTTATTTTAGCCATAAATATTATAGCTGAAGTTAATTTAGCCATAATTATTTTAGCGTAACTTAATTTAACCATAATTAATTTAAATTAATTTTATTTAACCATGGTTAGTTTTAGCCTAATTTAATTTAGCCATAATTATTTTCGCCTAACTTAATTTAACTATGGTTAGTTTAGCTTAATTTAACCATGGTTATTTAAACCTAGGTTAATTTAGGTTAGCTTAAGTTAGCATGGGGTTAACCTTAGTATTATAAGTACAGAATACTATTATATATAACCTATGTAGATATATTAAGTATAGTATTTAAATATGTATAAGTTTAGGCCATTATTTTTATGACATGTGTCCATGTTGTACACATTTAGTTGCATGTTAATTACACACACAACCATATGGCCCAAAAATTATAAAATACCAAATTTGTAGTTGTAAACATGACTAAGATAGTTAGAAATGACAATTAGTTGCATGCCAGTTATATAATGATTGGTTGCAAATGACAATATTTCTAGTAGTGATATATGTCGTGACCTATAGTGTCATGATGACGGTGTCGTAAGGGTGTAAATCCATAGTATACTCTACTAAACAAAAATATTAAAACCAGTCAAAGGTAGGAACTAATCAACCAAAAAAAGATGCATGCACATATATATACAATGCATAAAAGGAGGTTGAGATGAAATTCTCATGTATCCCCCAGACTTGAGCCAGGAAAAGCGTGGCATGGTCTGAATAGAAATTAAGGTGTTGTAGGAGAACATGATGAATAATACTAAATGCTAACAAGAACTTGAGTTAGTTTCGGCTTGAAGCAAAATAAATGGTATCCACCATTACAATTATCGTAAAACAACATCTAATAAGCATCGTCTGTCCTTTGACATACTTGACATGGATGTCAAGTGGAGGAATCCAAGTTGACGTGATGATGGTAGAATCTAAAAGTGGCAAATGGCAAGGCACACGGTTTTTAGAGTGATCTCGAATTGTGTGTCCGTCAGCTCCTTGCAACTCTAACACACCTGAAGGCCTAATCGCCTTAATCCTCAAGATAGTGCGATTGGAAGAAGTGTCTAGAGTATCATTAAGTTGCCACTGGAAATACACAAAGTCACCAACATCAAATTGTCTCACATGAAGTTTGTAACTGCCACCTCATGTGTGTGCATACCTTAAAGTGTCTCAATGTTGTGCCATGGACAAGTTTTCCATGGACATGGGCATAACCCTTTTGAATAGAGCATCCCTCTTTGCAATGACCCTAACCCAAATGGTTGGGGAGTCCAAGTCCACAACCTGGTCCATTTGAGCAACAATGGAAGAAGGTGGAATGGGATGTTTCCAAAAAAGTAGAAAGTAAGGAAAGAAATGGGACAAAGAGGCATGTTTGGACATCTTATAACCCATGGCGATGTAAGGTAGGGCCAAGTCCCAATCCTTTTTGTTCCTAGTGAAGCAAATCTTCCGAAGTCCCTTCTTGGATGTCCGAACCATCTTCTTTGCAAGGCCATCAACTTGGGGATGATCCCTTAAAGTTCGCCGATGGTCAATGAGAGCATGATCAAGTAGGTCATGGACTTCTCCTTTGAATTTTGATCCTTGATCAATAAAGCACTCAACACAAGCCCCAAACCTACTTAGGACCTATTGTAAGAAAGTTTAGCTGGTGTTGTGTGATGACTTGTTCGACAACACAACAAGTTCGACCCACTTTGAAAAATGCTCAATCATAATCATGATGTAAACATTACCCTTGGAGGTCTATGGTAACTCTCCAGCTAAATCACATGACCAGCGATAGAACATGCCCTGAATAGAGAGTGGAGAAAGTGTAGCTATCGATGGAGAAGGAAATTATCATTTTATCACATCATTCACACCTAGCAATGACGTCTCGGACTTGAACATACATACCTCTCCAATGGTAATGAAGAGCTAGAAGGCTATAAGTACATTTAACTCTAAAGTGTCCAAGCTTCAAGTGTACCTTTTGAATAAGACCAAGTTGTTCATGTGGTGGAAGAACCACTTTGTCACCTTGTGGTAAGCATCAGACAAGATGATTGTCCCTCCATGAGTAGCATTTGGACTATTGTTGGATGCAATCCTGATGACTTGATGTAATTTGGGGAGGGTATTCCCCATGTTAAAGAAACCTAAGAATGTCCAAGTCCTCCCATATATCCACAATGGGATGTTCAACTAGGTTACATTGTAGTAATGCAAAGTAACTAGATGCATAAGATACATGTATTGTTGGAATCTAATCGAAGTCTTACATGGCTTCTGAAAAATCTTCAGAGGTAGTGAGGGGTCTCCATGACATGGTATCCGCGTTCTAATGTGTAATACCAGGTCGGTGAATAACCTTGAACTCATATTCCTAAAGTATAAGTGCCCAACAAGCTAACTTACCAGTAAGCTTATCGTTGGTCATCAACCACTTGATAGGTTGGTGGTCGGTATACAAAGTGAACTCGGTGCCATAAAGATAGGGCCTGAAATGTATGATGACCCATATAATAATAAGACATTCCCTCTCACATGAAAAGTAATTGCTCTCAGTCTTGTTGTTGTTTCAAGATACATAAGGGATAACATATTCCTTGCCTTCCTCATCAAGTTGGCCAAGAATAACACCAATACCAAAAACACTCTAATTAGTGTGTAGAATGAAGACCTTGTTAAAATAAGGTCTTCTCAGAATGGGGAACTTTGAAAGCTTTTCCTTGAGTGTGTCAAAAGCTTCCTGAGCCTTTTCATTCCATGTCCAAGCAACTTCTTTTTTTAACAATGCATAGAAAGGATGAATAATAGTACTAAAGTCTTCAACATAAATCTTGTAATAATTACATAATTCCATGAAGCTCCTCAAAATGTGAACATTAGTAGGATTGGGCATCTCCAAAATGGCTACTATTTTGGCCCAATGAGCCATAATACCATTTGGCAAAATTTCGTGTCCAAGGTAGACTACTGAGGTGACAACGAACTCACACTTTTTAGGATGGATCTTCATATTGACTTCGTGCAGCCTTTTGAATAACTCTTCAAGATGAGCCAAACGTTGTAGGAGTCCTTTGTTATGCATTAGGATGTCATCTATGTAGCATTTAAAGAAATTTGCCCTTTCAAGAACCTAGTCCATGATTCACTAAAGGAAGACAGGTGCATTCTTTTAATCCAAAAGGCATCACAAGCCATTCCCATAACTTGTTGCTTCCATGGAATGCTGTTTTTTTGCGATCCTTCATAGCGACCACAATCTGGTTCAAGCCTTGCCTCAAATCCACAATTGTTTGAGTCTCCAATGCTATCAAACAATTCTTCAGGGATGGGCATGGAGTACTTGTCTTGAGGTGTAACCATGTTCAAAGACCTATAATCCCTGCACATCCTTTTCTCAGTCCATAATCAAGTTGAATCCTTTTTTGCTGGCATTACTGTAACAATTGCGAAATCAAAATTTGACGATTAAATGAAACCAGCCTCATGGAGCTCTTTTGTATCTTTCATTTATTAGTTCCTATTCATGCTTGCTCAACTTATGCCTCCTCCAATAGATGGGTGTTTCATCTGTAAGGTCTATAGAAAACTACATGGTCTTACACCTACTTAAGTCTTTCATTGAAAATGTGAACACATTATCATACTTAATTAGCAAGTATGTGACTTGGTGTCTCTCCCTCTTGGTGAATTGATTCCCCATAACGAAAGGGTAGTTGGAAACACATGGAATGGAAATGGAAAGTGTGTTTGAAAAACCTGGCGTGTTGGGTTCTCCACTATCCAACTACGTAGATTCTTAGAAGGTTGTAATCGTTTCTCGAAAAGCTAATGTACCTCCAAATGTATCAGAAACAACTTGAATCAAATTACATGGTACCTCCTCCCCCCCAACACTAAAAGTGAAATGTAGAGTGTTGAAGATAGGCAAATGTACTTGGTTGGGGTGCCATGTAGTCGCATCACTAGAGCTCCAAGTTGATTGAATCAGTGTTGGTGTTGTGTACATTTAAAAGAGTACACAAGTTACCAACAACCATGTAAAGGAGTTCAGGTCCATGCCTCTCCCCAGTAGAGTGTTACATTTTAATCTAGTCACCTTGGTGTGACTAATAGTGCCAATTTGGAACCCCATAGCCCTTTCTATTTCTTCTGGGCTTGGTTCATCCCAAGTGGCTAAAGCATGACGATATACCAGGCCTGGTCCATCTCCCTGAAAGGCATGTGCTTTTGGGAAGGAAACAAAGGTGGGCTAAGCACCTCTTGGTTTTCCTATTGTGTTCACAAGAAACCAAGGAGGTTTCTCTTGCCTTATAACTAGTTGGTAGGAGCTTTGATCATCCAATATGTGAGAAACCTACACGTTGGGGTTTCTAATGGTGTATCTCAGAGCCAACTGTAGAACTGATAGTGGTGCAAGGTTGGTCCACTAGTTGCGCAGCTGGTGTGCACAAGAACTACATTGTGCCGCATCGAGTAGGAGCGGTTCTTTAAGGTAATGCTTGACTAGTGTGTAATTCTCCTAGATTATTTCCTTTTGGTCAAGTTGAGAATGGGTGTTCTCAATTACAAAACGAATTGTAAGAAATGGATTGAACCTAGCTGATCAATTGTACCATGTCTGTGAAAAGACCGGATCTTGTGTCACTCAAGCCTTTTCCAAATCAAGTCGCTAAAAATCCTTGACATTCCCAACCTGAAATGATGAAGTCCACAGGGCCAAGTAATTCCATATGTTTCTTCTAAATTAGTTGTATGTGAGAGGGCAAGAAAATGAAACTAACCTTCCGTGCGATGGTTGCAAATTGTTGTGGAAATTTAGTTGTGAGCTCCATCATTTTCGATGTCACCACTTGCCTTACAATAGGATCAATGTCTACGTAGAAATACCTTCGAACCACCATCCTTGACTATAGTAGGGCTTCGAGACCTGTACCAATACCACAAAAAAAGCTCTAGTAATGTAATCCCCTTGTTAGGCGATGTCCAAGTGATTAGCTAATGAAATATTAGTTTAATCAGTTCACCATGGCTTTCCATGTTTTCAAAACTAGATAGAGCTTTGACCAAGGGCTCGTGGGCTGCTTTGAACCTCTATAAAACCTTTGGTCCATGTTAAATGTCATAGGAACCACCTTCAAACTTTTAGTAGCTTGGGCGTAAGTTGTCTCCTCTTCATCTCCCTCTATCCACTCGCGGCTAGTTTGTTGCATGTAGGAAATGGTGTGTGTTTCCTTGAGTATACAATGGTGAGCCATAGGATTATGGTTCCCATGTAAATCAAAGGGTATGTATCCTAGGTGATGGCCATTAGTCTCCCAATCCACTCGGTGGTATGCATGTTCGAACTAATTGTCAATTGTGAAACCTGGTGGAAACAAGGCCAGTTGCCTAATGAACACATCATAATTGGTGGCATTGGTGACTAAACATCTGACCTATAAGAAAAACTCCTAATTTGTACCTTTATTGAAGTTAAGTGTAATGAAATTCGAGCTCTCCCCAAGTACCTCCTCTACGCTCCCACTAGCGGTGTGAATTTGCCACATAGATTTTCGTAGTTTAGAGTTGAGCATGCCCATTTTCTTAGTGAATTGAATTCCAAAAATCACTAGTTGGGCACTTGTATCAAGAAGTATCACTCTAGGTGTATGTCCTCCCACTTGGATTATTGACTCAATATTGTTGACAATGGTAACTTTAGTGATGATGGAAGTTCTTTCACTAGGCACCACCTTTGGAAATGAGTGAGAAACTTTGTGGAAAGAATGGTTATCCACAACGCCTTTGTTAAGTAACAAATCCATAACTAAGGTGTTTTTAACTCCCTTTTGATATGTGAATATAAAATCAAAGGCAGGAAAGCCCATTAGTTTAACTATGTTAGAATTAGTGACCAGATTATGAATGTCATCTGCAACATGTAAGCCAATCGAGTGTTTTTCCAAGGTGTTGGATGGGACCCCTATAACATGTGGATCAGGGATTGGTAGAAGACTTGATGTAGTGTTTAGGGTATTTAGTACTATAATTATGTCCTTGGTGCTTAATTTCAAATCTTGAAAACTAAATAATGGTGTACTCACAAGCTTTTGCACCACTTCACGCATTTGAAGTTGGCACTCCATTGATCAGTGGATCAGTAGAAAATTGTGTGTTTTCCTAATGTACATGTATTCCTGGGACACAAGAATTTGATGCCCTAGCAGCTTGTGATGTAGTAATCTCCTCCCCCTTCGCTAACAAGGTGCATTCTTTTTCTATGTTGAGAGGACGAAAAGATTATGGCATGACTATTCAAACTCTTCTAGTCCTATTAATAGGACTTGAACCATATGCGAATCCATCAATCTGAATTACTTGCCTAGCGGCAGAAACTCTAGGTGCCACACTAGCTTCTTGTGTCGCAAAGTAGGAAGGGCAAAAAGAAGTGGCAAATTTTGGTGTGAAACTAGAATTGTGTGCACTAAAAGGAACATATACCCCAACCATGGCATCATATGAGAGGCCATAGAATGACCTAGGAGGTCCCTCCCATGATCCTAAACCCTGTACATGTTGGGCATGATTAGTTAGTTTGGAAGACTTGCCTTTTAGATTAGCAAGTTAGGCCCTTAATGATTCGAGTCCATTTTGCAGAATTTGAATTTGAGTGGCACGGGCTTGAAGCACCTCCCTCTTGTCAGCATTATGCTCTTTCTTCTTAGCATTCTTATTAGAATTACCTTTGTGGGAAAAGCTTAAGTGGAAGGTTGAGGTGCCTTGGCTTTTGATTAAGGGGCAAAGGAAGATGCCGGTAGATTTTGTTGTGGTAATTGGAGTTGCTTTCGTTCCGGGAACTTGGCAAAACAAACAACTTCATGATGTCCGTATTTCACATAGTAATCACAAAAAAAATCCTTGGAAGGAATGTTGCACTCATTAGCTTTGTGGATAGGATTGCCACAATCGTTGCAAGAAAATAGGATGGGTGTAGTCAAGTGCACTACTTTAGCCCTTGAAGAATAATATGATGATTTGGTTGGCACAGCTAGTGGAGGATGAGGCCTTGAACGTGATGGAGGCCTCATAGTACTGGCCTCATAGTGTGCATGAGCTACTTCTAGCTTTTCAGAAATGTTGTACACATCCAGCAAAGTGTACGAGTCTCCAAATTCTATAAAAACCCGTTGCAAAACCTGCACATGGAGTGTTAGAGTACCTTCTAATGAACAAATATATAGATGGGCAGCTTCCAGGTCTGTGATGCTCTCAGTATCCTCTTTAAGCTCGAGAAGCTTCCTGTAGAGCATCTTGAGGGTTTCATCCTTTTGCCGAGAGAAGGTGGTGAGTTGCAAAAAAAAATTTAGAGCTCTTAATCGGAAATTCTAGCTCAAGAACTTGAAAGAATTCCCTCACTGGATTAGCAAAAGTTAGTGCATTGATGGTGGGAGGAATGTTTGAGGTAGTAACAATGAGTTATTAAGGAGAAAGGTTTATTGTAATAGGTACCAGATTTAAATTATTGGGTATAGTCCCATGATGTGTAATGGCAGCTTGTAGTGCAGTTTGAGAGGCGGTGGCGATGGTTGTGGCATAAGCTGGATTGGGGATTTGGGTGATGCCCAAAATCCTTGGAAAATGTTGTTCGTAAACATCTAATGCCTCATAATGCACATAATGGGCTAGTTGTTTGAATGCGAACGCCTCGGTGCAATTAACAACATACTTGAGCTCTAATTCACAAACCACAGTTGAGAAAGTTGCCTTGAACTCCCTCAAAGAAATGGTACTTGGCCTTCCAATGAACTTTTCAATTCTCCCAGAAGAACTGCTGACCTCCATGGTGTTTATGGGTGTAAAGGTCATGACTTGTAGCAAAATATACAATGATGGTGTGAAAGTAGGTGCGGTAACAAACGTGCCCCATTGATTAACCCCTCCAAATGGACTCTGATGTACTGTTGATGTAGTGTAACCTAAACCTGAATTCCTAGTTGGAGTTGTGTTAGATGAGGGTGACATTGTAAACATTTGATGGTACTGTCGTGAAGACTGTGAGCTCAAAGAAATTGGCTCAAATGATTGTGTGTTACTTCGTAATTGATACCTTGGTTGTGGCTAAGCGATAGTGTTCTCATCATCCGAAGACATGGTGTTGTTGCATGCCCCAAAATTTGGTAGTAATTTAGAACACTATTTACAAAGTTTTAACACAACCACGTAATTAAATGCAACTGTAATGGAAATTGAAATGTGAAGTGCTTGAGAGAACATACCCTAAGTAGCTTTTAATTTTTGTAATCATTAATGCTAAATGACGAAACAAAGGAAGAAACAATTATATATTTATGTATTAATAAGATTATGTAAATGTATGTATTAATACAAAAAAATAAATATACGTATTAAAACTAAATACATAAATTTATGTATTAATACAAGAGTATGTAGATGTACATATTAATTTTAATTTTTAAAAAAAATGTAAATTAAAAAAAATGTCAATGGATGGAAGTTTGTGTTCGACGACGAAAGTCAGACAGATGAACGGACAGACATCGAACGTGTTAGCCACAACATTGCAGTTCGCGGCACTGTAGTGATGGCGAACGTAGCGCTACAGTGATGGCGAACGCTTGACATTGCAACTCATGGTGCTGTAGTGATGGTGGACGCTCAACATTGTAGCTCGTGGTGTTGCAGTGATGGCGGACCCCCAATGTTGCAATTCGCGACGTTGCAATGATGGCGAATGCCCAACGTTACAACTTGCGGCGCTACAATGATGGCGGACACCCAACGTTGTAAAAGTAATTTTATTCATTTATTTTTCTTCTTTTGTTGTTGCGTGCAAGTTTTCATACTCTGGTTGTGAGTTACCATCTCTTGTGTTTGTCCCTACTGTGATGGGGGCATACAAGTATGTGGAGGAACTATGGAGGAAGATGTAGTTAAACGTGCTACGTTTTCTCTTCCGTGTGAGGTGCTAGGAGTATAAGCAACTGCCTAGTATTGTGCTTATCATGCGCTCGACTCAACATAATAAAGCTTTTCCCTTCTCAGCAACAGTAGCAGCCTGGCATCGTGAGGAGTGCTTACTTGTGCAAGCAAGATTTTGATAACAACAATAGTAAAACAATCTCCAAGAAGAAGAAGAGGGAGTATGGATCCTGTAACGGCAATAGGGAGTTTTCATTTTTGCAAGAGTGGCTGCAAACTAGCGTAGAAGTAATTGAGAATTGTCGTCGTCGTCCTCCTACTGCAAAAATGTTGGGGTTGTTATTGGAACTGCTCTTGTTGTGGAAGAAAAGATGGTTAGTTTTCCTTTTTTTACGCTTGTATTACAGCCACAATAGGAACCCATGAAAGGAAAAGTAGCACAACAATAGTACAACACCAACAACCACAATAACAGCAGTAGCAATAACACCAACAATAGAAAAAACCTAAGAAACTCAAAAAAATCAAGAAAAATCTGCCGCTTTCAACATTAAATGACAAAAAGGAGTTTTTCTAAAATTGAATTGCAAAAGAAAGGAAAAAAAATGTAGTGTATGTAAACGGTGGCTGTGCAATAACCGTTGTGAACATTTAAAAATCCAATTTGACTGTGGAAGAAACTTTCCTAACAAAAGAATTCTAATAAAAATAACAAGAGAAGAGAAGAACTTGACCTTTTATATAGCTGCCAACAAGCTCAAACCCTAAAACATTTAATAACATACAATAACCTACAAACGTATATTAACCTTAAAAAACATGAATGACATACTAAGAACTAACCGTCATGTTTGAGGCCATGCATATGAACATGACATATAACCTTTCAAAAAAACATTAAATATTTTATAACCTAGGTAGGCACCTAAGGTGTCTCCCCTAAATAAGCCCTAGCTAATTTGTTAAAAAAATCCTTAAGAATCAGATAACATAGGTAGGTCCCCAAGTGTCTCATTAGAAGCAATTTCTTGTTAGTTCTTTAAGTAATCCTTATGTAACCCTTTATGTAAGCTTTTGATCACCCCAAGGTAACCCTTTGGGTAGGCTCTATGTAACCTTTCAAATAGCTCTTACATATATCATAACCTAAGTAAGTCCATAAATGTCTACCTATATAGTCCATAGGTGACCTCCTAAATAACTCCTAGATATCCTTTAAAAAATTTCTAGATAACCTCCTTAACAATCCCTAGGTATCTCCAAAAAAAGCCTTAGTTAACCTCCTAAGTAGTCCCTAGGTATCTTTAAAATATCCTTAGGTAACCTCCTAGATAATCTTTAAATGTCTTTTAAAAAATTCTTAGGTAACCTCTTAAATAGGCTTTATATACCCCTAAGTCCTCCTTTTAAGTATCCCATAACATACCTAGACCCTTAGATAAACATGTAAATGCAAGCAAAACACAAAACTCAAATCCTTTAGATAGACCCTTAGGTAAACATGTAAATGCAAACAAAGCACAGAAGACAAGGGAACAGAAATCATTTGGGTTGAGAAGGAAATTTGAGTTTCCTCTCTCATCCTGTATTTTGACTCTCATCCTAACTTCAATGAAACCCAGGGTTCTGGGGTTTGCTGTCTTTGCAGATATCTGTAATGTCATTAAACAATTGGGAATTACAATGGAGTGGGGATAGAAGCCAGCCAACAACTGAGCTTGCTCTCCCTGCATCCTTGCATCCCACGCTCCAGCTATGCCACATGCTTTCCACTGCTCATAAATGCAGGAAAGGACAGAGAAAGTGGTTTGATACAATTTTCTTTTCAGCATCAAGATGTGCAGAAAGAGAACTTAGATTGAGAAATTCCCACAAAGACATACAGACAAACAGAACTCATATTGAGAAATTTTCAAATGTTGTGTGGCTATTGGGCTATGTAGTGTTGTAATGTTGAGCATGAAATCTAGACATTGCAGAAAACTTCACTGCAAAATGCAAATCAAAATGAAGTGCACAAACATACCAGATTGGAGATCATCAAAAACCCACATCAAGATCTTCACACTTCTGAGCAGGCAGAACCCTGAATAAGGAAATTCAGGCTTCAATAAGAATCAGTTACTAGATTTACTATCTCTGCCACAAAGGTGGATGCAGAGGGATACTCCTTACATGGCAATCACAAAGTGGTGATAGCAGAGAACAAAGCAGGGAAAAAGGCATTGCAAGCTCACTTCAACTTCAATGCTGATATCCCTTGATGCGTCCCGTCTAGACTCAGATGTTCTGAGAGCAGAACCAGCTCAAATCTTGGCCATAATGTACACTGCAAACTTCAAGCGTTGGTTGCCACAGGAAAGAGAACCCAATCCATCATTCAGTTTCAAGCACATGCCATAGCTGAGGATGCTCAAGCCCAGTTAGAAGCTGTGAGACTGAAGAACAGGAATGTACGATGAAAGGCACTGCCACAATTGAATTCAGGGTGTATAAGTCCTGTACATATCAAATTGAGCAGAAAAGCACTTCAGTTATTGATAGTTTTCCATGAATGCAATGAGCAAAAGCTGCTTACTTGCTAAAGCTATTATTCAACCCCAAGGATCTTATCTTGGGAGCACACAAAAACACTCGCATGAAACTTAGGAGCAGTACTGTGGAATGATAGCATATGGCTCTTCAGAAATCTTTTATTGCAATTGACAGTCTCTCGGCTACAAAATCACCTCAGGAAAGAGCACGAAAACTATGATCGCAGTAATGGAAGTGGTTGATAAATTTCACTAAGGAGGCCGTTTCATCAGTGTGATGCCCTCCAGATGGCCAAACACGCATCTACACTCAAATCACTTTTCACCCAGCTATGTGCACAAAAACACTGATGGTGAGGAAGCTAGATACACAAAGACTGGGCACAGCCTGAATTAAGCAGCCTGTTCTTCAGGCTGCCGTGGAGGCACGTCTTGACTGGAACCTCGCCTCCAAATGTCTGGTCGCTCATTGTCACGGGTACTGCGTTCACGATCAGACCCACCTGCACTCCCACCTCCAGAGCCCCAGCGATCCTCTGACAGTCTGCTCCCATGAAAGGGACGTGCAGGGCGAGGTGGTGGTCCATCACTATAACCACCTCCACCGTACCTTGCACCTCCACGTGGAGGAGCATAGGTGTCACGAGACCCTCCTCGTGGAGGTTCATAAGCTCCTGGTCGTGCATTCGGGACTTCTGGTGGCTCATGGCTTCGAGGAGGTTGGTACCGGTTTGGAGGAGGCAGAGGAGCACTGTCAGTTTCCACCTCTGGTCCACGCTCAGATTCACGGCTAGGAGCTTGTGTGCGGCTTGCAAATAGTAGAGGTCGACGTTCCTCCACTGGGGGATGAGCCTCACGATGGTCATTCCAGTTATCTGAAAATTCCATACTACTACGCCTGGGTTCTTCTGTCTCCAGTCTCTTGCGAAGTGAAGGTGGGATGAATTTGCCAGGCTTGTCCTCAATCTTTGATCGTAATGCTTCTCTTTCACGCTTCTCCCTCTCCTCAGCCTCAATCTCCCGCTGTCGCTGTTTTGCAGCAATTTCCTCCAGCTTGGCCAGCCTGTCAGCCTCTTGTTTACGTTTCCGTTCCTCCTCTGGAACCAGAACAATCCAATAGCCACTTCATCAGCCAGCCACATGATCACAACTAAATTTGCAGAGAGATAGAGAGCCCCTGGACATCTGATTATTAAAATGCCTCCACCACCAGTAAGTTTCTGCACAAAATGTACTTTTTCACCTCAACAAGGATTGCAAACTGCTCATCAAGAAAGACCAAGACTAAAAAGTATCTCTGGGGAAATCAAGACAGAACCTTCTAGCCTCCTCGCCTCTTCTTCCTCACGAATCTTGAGCAAACGAGCTTCCTCTTGTCTTCTATAGTATTCCTTCTTGCGTCTTACTTCACGTTCCTGTGATCTCAATGAACGTTCCTCTGCGAGTCTTTCCTCACGCAACCGTTTGAGCCTCTCAAATTCCCCCTCACGTCGGCTGACTACTTGCTGCTGGAAAATATTCTGCTCTCACAAAATACAGACACAACAAATAGTCAGTTAGAGACAGATCATAATCTAACCTCAGCAATTTGGATAATGATAGGTGAACACTGAAAGACACATTTCTTCCAATCAATCAAACAAATACTACATAAAGCACATAAAGCACACCTTCTCTTCAAGCATATGGATGAGCCTGTTCTTCTCCACCAAATCAGTTTCATGCTGCTTCTGACTCTGCTCAATTGCTTGCTGCAGACACAATTGAGACATATCATGTTAGCCTAGCTTTCCAACAGCTCATAAATAGAAATGTAGACTGCCCTGAGTGCCAACTGCAACTGGAACATTACCTCCTGCTGTTCTTTGTAAAACTTCTCATCATCTTGCAGTCGTTTCCGATGAGCTTCTTCAATCAGCGGTCTCTCTTCCTCCCGCTTGGCACGTTCCAAGTGATCCATGGTCTTGGAGAGCTTGTGCAACTTGCGCTCCATTTCTGCCCGTTCTTTCATCTGCTCACTGAGTGCCTCCTCCATAAGGCTTTGCTTAGTCAATTTTGTCACCTCCTGCAGTTTCAGATTGTACAAAAGTTGTAAATTGACATCAGTCATTCCACACATGCCAAAGCCATAAACACTTCAGTATCTATCAGAGATGAAGCAATATGCATAAAGAACTCACCCCGTCTCCTGCAGCCTTTTTTCCTTTCTTTCCCTTCCTCTTCTCAGCTTCTGCAAGCAGAGCCCTTGCTTCCTCAAGCTCCTTCTCTTCAATCTCCTTGCGAATCCTAGCCTCCTCTCGTCTGGCTGACTCATTCGCAAGTCTCTTGGCCTCAGCCTCTTCTGTCAGGCGCTGCTGCTTCAATCTCTTTGACTCCTCTTCCCTTTCCTTCATCCACACCACACAATCAGCTCACCCATAATGGATGGTTGAGGTTTCTAAGACATGTGGAAGAAGAATGGAGATGAAAACTTGCATCACCTAAAGTGAAAGCACTGGAAACATATGCAATAGTAGAGTAAAAACTTTCAACCCACCATTTCAAGCATTTGCCGTTCCTGTTCTTCCTTTCTCCTCTCAATGAGGACCTTGCGTGCCAACAGCTTCTTATGCTCTTTCTCAACAATGACCTGAAGCTCAGAGAAGGGCTGAATCTGCCTGGAGGGTCTCTCAATTGCAGGGGGTTGAATCATACCAATAGCCTTGTTGAAGCGCTTGGCAAGGATGGTAAGATGATTCTTTATCTTCTCAGACTCTAAATCCTGGCAGACCAAATGAATACATTTAGACGGCCAAGGATTTGAATTAAGATGACTGGCAAACTAAGCACAAAGTTGAGCTTGTTAGCAACAACCGCTTGAAATCTATTTGATCACTTTGGTGGTTGAAACAACTATAGACATAATAGCATTTGACAAGCAGCTGGTAATAATTACCTGACTACCAAAACTGACAACTCCTTTGAGATGATCAATTTTGACTTGAACAAAGTTGTATTTTACTGCATCAACTGCAACCATTTCTACTGTGGAGAAGTTGAAGAAGCTGATCATGTGCGTCAAGTTGGAAATTCTCATTGTCTGATACACTTGAGACACCTGCACACCACAGCCACAAATGTTTGTCAAAGGGAAAGACAAGCTTCTGCGTGCAAGAAAATTCAGGCATCCAGAGAAATGTCCTCTGCCCAAAAACCAGTAAAAAGCTCAAACTTGTCCATGAAAACGTACATTGACAACACAAAATAACAAGAAATGACACAGATGTTCAATTCCCTGAGCTCAAACCACCATTAAGATCACATGAAAGAGGACAGGAGATCACAATCATAATTGTGACTCATTGCATGATGGAGTATTACCTGCTGAAGTACTCTGAGGGTGGTAAGCCTTTCCAAAGCAGGCACATACTGCTCCAGCTGCACTTCTGGAACTGGTGATGCAGATGACAGCTTATCACTGAGCTTTGAAAGCTTTGACAAATGGGGCTGAATCTTCGCAGCAAGGTCAAGTGGGTGGAACTCATTCTCAACCAAATTATACAGATCCTTTACTTCCTGAGAGACATAAGTCAGCACACCCTTTCCAACCTGCATGCCAAGACACACCACATGAAAAAAAGGCTCAGATCCTAGAAATCAACAAAGAATTGAACAATCTTTGTGAGGAGTACAGCCAACTCTAGTTGATGTTGGAAAACTTATCCCATCTCAAATAAACTGCAGTCTCATGTGGAAGTCAGTTGAAGTTCACAATTTAGGCTGAGCATATAAATCTGAGAAACAGAACATCAATGTAGACATTCTTCTGTTGAATTGTCAAAAAAAGTGGATTGCATGACAACTGCACAACCTACTTGTCAGACTCTCAGATTTTGTTGATAACTGAAGCCACACATTCAAAGGATTTTCATTTTCAAATGTACTCAGAAATATCTTCAGGTCAATGCACTGAGCTATAGACAGTAAAAAACTGGTTATAAGTTACTTACAAGCTCTGAGAGTAGTGCTGCCCTTGACAACTGCAAACATTAGCAAGAAAAGAGAATCAGACACAAGCCAACATATGCTGGTATACACATATCCATCAGTATTGAAACTTCTCCACACTAACAACTTGAGGCAATCTGAAAGAACTGAGAGATAACCCAATAAAAAGGTTAGAGAAATTTCAGATTCAACAATAAATCATCAAACGGGAAAGAGAGGAGACACCAAAATTGAAAAGCACAGAAAAAACTGTGGAGTGGCATGAACAATAGTTAAAGTCCAGCACATTCAGAGTGACCTCCAACAGCAACAACTATGGTCAAATACATGGTTGTGACCAGCTACCATAACATACCCACTGACTTCATTGAGTCTCATCTGTGGGTAGATGTCAATGACAGACATGAAGCAACATACTGAGTTTCTGTCATGAGAATGAGACAAGCATTAGACTTAAATAGACATCTCAAAAACTTGAACTCATATGTGAAGAGATAGAAATCAGCAAATGAATGTATTCAAAAGTACTGAGAAATTCTCAATAATAATACTTTAAGTCTATGTGAAAAGAATTGAGAGATGACACAGTAACAAGGTTATGAATACTTCAAATCTGACAAGACAACAACCACCAATCAGCAATCAAGAGAAAGAGAAACCCCAACACTAAAGAAAAGAGAAAACAAGACCACTAAAACAAAATTGAGAAGAAGTTTGAACAATAGCAACAGTCTCTATGCATTCAGGGACATTCAAAAGCATCATGTATGGTATTGATGCTACCATGACATCTCCACTGACTTCATCAGTTCCCTACAATGGGTACAGGTTAATGTCAAACATTAACCAACATACTGAGTTTCTGCCACAAGACCAACAGTAAACGGAAACTTAGCTAAATAGACCACACAATCAATACCAATTCAGATACTGAATCTTATACTGATAGAATCTTATACTGACATGAAGTGTGAAAAACCTTAATATTACCACAATCATCACATAGCAAAAATACCAATCAAATAATTAGGTCTATTTCCCTGCACAAAAAAACTTTACAAAAAAAAGAAAATACAAAGAGTTCAAATCCAAAGTGATCTGTTTTGAGAAAGCATAGAAACCTGCATGGGTATATTTGCAAAAATAAGCACTTACAATTTCCCTAGAGTCCTTCTTTGGGTCAAGAGTGAACCCCAAAAGATTGGCCATCCGGATATTCCTGTCTTTCTCCATCTCAAGTTCAAAATGGTGAGCACCATGCTTGCGATCATAAGGTGTAACTGCAAGGGTTGCCAATAACACTGATGAAGCCATCAACTGTAAATCTTTTGCTGTGAGGTTCTTGTTGTAGCTTTTCTGCAGATTGTAAAGTTTGTACCAAGCATAGGCATGATAAAGGTGACTGTCCGAGACCCAGAATATCTTGGTCAACTTTGCATAGTAGATGGCCATCATCTGTGGTTTGGGAGTCTTTTTCACCATTGACATCAGCCCATGAATATCCTCAATTGAACGAAATGCCTCCTGCAGCTCACACACCAGATAATTATTCCTTGCACAGAGATTCTGAACAAGTAGTACATATCTCTTGATACTTTTGAGCACAGCCCAACAGACATTTTATGCTTCTTCAGGCATTTGCAATTTGATAAGTGTCCCAGTAGAGGCTATATCAAACATCCCAAAGAAAGTTTCACCTGCCATAGCTCCAGCTCTGTGGCAATCTTGAGTTGCTCAACTCTGGTTTCAAGGTACAGCTGCAAGCTCTCTGGTTGAGTCAGATCAGGTCTATCCCTCTGGTCTCTATACTTGTTAAGGTTTGTCAAGTGATTGCGAAGAATTTCGCAAAGCCGCCGAAATTCAGTAGTTCGCTTGTATTGCAAGCAAAACTGGAATGCCTTATGAGCTGTCATCTGTCAAAACAAACTGGTCATTACCAACTTTGACTTACAAGCGTAAGTAGACTCTGCAGAATTACAGTGAATCTCTCTTATTAGACAACTTTGACATTTGGCCCCAGCCCTAATGATCTACAAAAGCTCAAAGGGATGCAACCACCTTGTGATCCCAGCATACAACTACAGGAATATATTTCAGAGCATTAGGGTGTGGGCTTCTCTAAACACAGGCCAACATAAAAGCAGATAAAGAAATATACATAAGTACTGAGAATTTCTCTGTATTTGTGATTACATCAACCTGAAAAGAATTGACAGATGACCTGATAGAACAGGTTAGAATATTTCAGATCTGACAACATAACAGCAACCTACAAGGAAGCATGGCAAAGAGGAAACCCAAACCTGAGGAAAAGAGAAAAAAAAGACCAAAAACAAAACTAAGCAGTTTGGATGACAGTGACAGTCATACACATGTTCAAGGACCTTCAACAGTAACAGATACTGCATAGAGACATACTGCATATAGTGACTCAAGCTTGGAGTTGTTTCGCAGAATCTCCAGAACAGTTCGGTAAGTTTCCCACAAGAACTTGAACCAGGGAGTAACAAGCTCACGGTCTGAGCGCTCCTTTCCCTTCTCTCCACTCACATAGCTTAGCATCAAATCTTCAGGCCTCTTCTCTGCCTCCAAATCTTCAATATCCAGAGTCACTTCAGCTGCTTGTGCCTGTGCTTGCTCTGCTCTTTCACTGGACAGCTGCAAGAAATACTTGATCACCTCCTCCAGTGAACTCACATTCACTTGTTGGCACACAATACGGTACTGGATGAGGCCATCTTTTGCAAACCTGCCCTTCTTCATGTCCACACAAAGCTCCACATACTTGAACATGATTTTCTCAAGTGTTTTCTGCCATGCCCGGTATCTCTTTGAGGTAATCAGGTCATGAAGAGCTTGCAATGCTGCCTGCTTCTGGCCAACATTCATCAACTCTGCAACCAGACAATAGTACATGGTCCATCAGCTCAGCAATCATGACTTAAAAAACCATTACAATTCAGCACTGTCTCAGAGAGACTGCCAAACATCTACAAAAAGGGCACTTTAGTGTCGGCCTGAAGATTCTCATTGAAAGCCAAGCTGCAGCATGTGTCCTGTCAATAGCTTTGTGTACACCATGACTTTATGTTCCACAATTGGATAGTCCAGAGCCACAATCAAACATTTTGAAGTAGAGGGTTGAGTCCCCGAGCAAGACCTTCTGAAGACTTCCACTGGCAACTCCTTCACAAATTATCAGGCACTAAACCAAAACTTTGGTGCAGCAATGCATTCCTTCTCTACGATTTCAGATCCCGATTGTAAGAAATAGATCTGCTCCTCGATCATTGGACACCAAGACCCTCTACAGCATGACCCTGGAAAACTGAAAACCATGTCTTTTCGACTGATTGACCCTATCTGAAGGGGAAGGGCAGCCAACTTGATGCACTGAATAAAATCTGTCTCCCATTTGCTAGACCAGTCCCTAGCCACCATAAACTTGCAAAAGACATATCCACAGTATTGCTGAGAACACAAAGAACCGACAGTGTATGTAGAAGACCACATTGAGGGCAGGTCAACCAATTTAGGGTTACAGCTTGATGTCAAACGTCTCGGCCACATGCTGGACTGTGATGCAAACCAAGACGAGATTCATGTGTATTGAGCGCCCAGCTCATGCAGACATTTTCTAACAGATAAGGGCGGCTTGTGCAGATCTTCTTACAACCTCCGACAAAAACACGTAAGACACTAACTCAACGAAGCAAGTGTGCGCAAACTACCTGTCCAGTTAAGCAAATTCATTTGACAACAAACAGCACCCTTAGACTACACTCATCAAACTATACAAAACCCGATTGCGACGCTTTACAAAAACCCCCCAGGAAATTTGAAAACCCAGAATTTGAAGTAGAATCCTTTGACCAAAAAAAAGTAAACATGAAAGGAAGAACATAAAAGGTATGGGGAAATTGAACAAAAAAAACCAAAACACAGACTGATTTCAAACCCTACCTTCCGCCCGCTTGAGCGCATTCTCCGGCTTGGCGAAAGTCGCCATGGTGGACAGACAAGGGCGCAAGATCACTCGGCGCCCTTAATATGGCCTGCAGTCCCACAAAATAGCAGCATAAAAGGCAGCGTAAACGAGAGATGGACAAGAGAAAAGCACGCGCAAGCGAGCAAGCGAGGGAGGGGGGAAGACAGAGGAGCAGCGGAAGCACAGGAGCAATGGAGGCTACAACAAACTACTTCTGAGCACTAAACCCTAACCGAGCTTGCACTACAGTGCAGGGAGGAGTAACTGCCGTCGGATTACCGAAGACGGACCATAGGAACGGTGCAGATGGCGCGCATTACTTGACGTAAAAGATCAGACGATAAACCAGAATTGGGCGGTTATCAAAACCAGGAACAGACCAGTGTTGGTGATCAATGTTCACGGTCAAAGAATATACCCCTGACCCCACTTTACCCGCCCCTTATGTACAAAGGTCTGTTCTCAAATACCCGGCTTGAGAACTGCATGTTATTCCGCCCAGGTAGGCTAGGACCTAGGTTTCTTTTTTTCGTTAGTTATTTTGAAGAGTGAGGGTTAGTAGTTTTCCCATGAACCAGCAGCACCTCAATGTAACCTAACTACTAAACCTTATCTCAGGTGGACCTGTTTAAACTAGCTATGCAACCTAAGTTAGCTTTTTAAGCATTAACATAGGTTAAAATTATAAATAATTAAATCCCTCATCTTCAAAATGATAAACCAAGCTTTTAAGCAATGTGTCACAATTTCATAAATTATTAACTTTTGTCATTTAAAAAAAATTTGCATCTTACATTAGAGTTATCTTTAAAGTCTTGTGATTACGGGGCAAGAACAATGAGTTTCAACATAATAGGGCATCAAACATGTAACTAAGAATGAAAATTTTACAACACAAAATAATTGGGACCTAGATTAGTGTTTCCAGCAATTTTGGTCATAAATTGAATTTCATCATTTTTTCTTTTTTCATGAATGCTTCCACTACTTCTACTTGTACAATTATTATTATTACTCTCAAACCTTGTTCACTAAATGTCAAGTTTCAACATTTCATACTAATGTTTAATAAAATTTCCTTACTTACTTTGTGGATACCACTAAAAGAAGGGATAATGGCTGAAAGCAAGCCCAAAAACACGATGAAGACATGGTGACTTTACGAATAACTTTCTTGTACAATATTTATGTGTGTAGTAGTTTTAGGTAATAGGGAGGTAAGTAAATAAATGTATTGGCAATCCACCTACCTATTACAATAAAATTCTTTATAAAGGTAACAATAATTAGCCTACCTAGTTTAATTAGTTAACTAAGTTATTAGTAAATCCTAGGCCTAGGTAATACCTTAACCTAGGTGGCATAATAGGATAGGCTATTACCTAAGGACCAAGGTTTTAGGTAGTAACCTAACTTAGTCTAAATAGTAGCCTAATCTAGATAGTAGCTTAACCAAAGTGGCATAATAGGATGTTTTCATTCCAATTTGGGAAGAGTGAGCATAATTTAAGCTTGAGTTTTGATTCCCACAACCTAAATAATGCTCGAGATTGATAAGAATATCAAGGATGTTTGAACTTAAATGGGATGTTGAAAGCTGAAAATGATTTTGTTCAAAAATTAGTTGACGTAATTCCTTCTAAACTAAAAAGGAATAACCTTGGACTTGACACTAAGTTGAATAATTAAATCTAGATGAAATCATGCAACATCCTAAGCTTCATCAAACCTAACTTGTAAAATTCAAATCTCACACACCTTCAACCATTTTATCGCATTCAAAAAATCACATCGCAACATAATTTACAAATCATTTTAATGATTGTTATAGTATGGCTTCATTATGTTTCAAGTTTATTGTTTTGAATATGCTTGAGGTTTTTGGACCTTTTTGTAGGAGCAATTGGTTCCTCCATCATTCCCAAACACCTAGTTGATAAGTGTTGATAATCCTAAATGCCTAGTTCAATTCAAGAAACCCAAATTATTGATAACATAGTGCATAGTTTAAAAAAATTTGATCACTCATGAATTTTACCTCAATACAATAATGTCCAACTATCATACAAAACACCCACATTAATCTATCACATGAACCACATGTCTACAATACAATACAAACCCATCCCAATACCATAAATTTTCATGACCCAAAATTACATGTGTAACAAACCTAAGCACGCACATTATTATCAAAATGTCAAACTTAACACATTATGCCTTTCCACACAACAAATGTTTGTATGAAATATATTGCACATCTTGATTGCAAGGCATATAAAACATCACACAACAAGTTAACAAGTTTGAGAGGTGGAAAACTACATAAAATGTAGTGGTTGTTTAACATCATAGGTTGTCCAATGAAAATTAATGGGTTTCAATTATAATATCTACATTTTGAATTCCAAAGTTAATTCTAATTCATTATTATTAATCTTATCAACAACTATTATAACTTATAAGGTTTTCATAATGTTTTGTTTGAATGAAGAAATACAAGAAAATGTAGCATAATTTTCATCACTTCCAAGCCTTAATGATAGTTCCAATGAAATTGAAAGTTTGTAAAATCCTAAGAAATCTTATAAATCAAATTTTTTCAAAGTATTGCAAAGACTCAATGGTGGATCTTGAACACATAACACTTTAAACCAAGAGATGTCAAGTTGTAACTTGATTTTTATTTTTCACTATGGCAATTGCAAAACACCTTCAATGGATTTGAGATTTTGCTCACATGTTTATTATTTATACATCTAGATGTACTAAAATTTGTAGCTAGAAAACACATAGGGAAAGTTGGTGTTCATTTCCCCCAACTTAGATGTCATATTTGCAATTGACCCCAAGCAATCCATCGGTGATTTCTCTTCATCTATTATATGTTAAATTTATGGTTGCATGCATTGTCTACTATTTAAAAATTGTCCCAAGTTTAGAAGTAATCCAACAATGGATCTAGGATCTTTTGATTTCTAAACAAAAAATTTAGAAGCTAACCAAATGTTCAACATAGAAAAGATTTCAATTTTTTATCTATGAATTATTTTTCTCCCAATGTGAATGCTTCTACCATCTCTGATCTAATCCTTCCTCTATAGTAATATCTCTCAAGGTATAATTTCAAAAAACAAAAGAAAATGAAAGAGAAAAGGAGAGGCAAGACAAGGGGGAAGCTTAAGGCAAGAAAGGGGCCAAAGCACCTTCATCCAAGATTTTCCTCCACACATTCCTATCCATCTATTTCCTCCAAATGGTCAAAAAGATTTCAAATTCATCATATCCTTCATCCAATGGCACAAGAAAGTTTAAGCACAATCCTTCCATCCTTCAATCATCTCAAAATGAGAAATCCCTTGCCCAATTAGAAGTGAGATCAATTCATCCTATCACCTTCAAATCTACCCCAGGTAGTTGATTCTAAGATGATTACAAAATAAAACCTCCAATTATTTTTTACTAGAAGGTGCAAGCATGGTATTAAGAGTCATTCAAACCCATCTCCATTGCTTACAATAATCCAAGTGGGTCTAGTTTCATTTTTAGAAAATAAGAAGTCAAAGATAAGGTGGACCATATTATTCACATGGTAATAATACACCACATATCATAATTTGAAATCAATTGATGAAAATTTTGTTAGTCATAAACATTGATATATATTGTTGTACAACTAATATTTATGACCTTTACATTGTTTTTAATATTACAAATATTTTGAAAAGACATTCGATTTTTTTGTCATTTCAATTTCACATACATTATTTTGACATTTTATGATATTATGTTAAGCACACCCAAATTAGTTCATGCTTTGGTTTTATTTTGATTCCATTTAATACCATGTATTCAACAACTTTTTAATCATGTATGTACATGAATATAAACATGTTCATGTAATGTCACCTTATCTATGATTTATGATCACACATGATCATCACATATATATGTGTAATTGGAGTCAATATTTAAATCCTAGTTGGCTTAAAATAAAAGTTATTGTAACACATCATAGGCAACTTTAACAAATGTTTAAATTATTTTTGAAGATTATATATGGACCAAAAATAGAATATGAACTAAAATAATATGGAAAATGTTGTGTCTTTTTTAATTCTGAAAGTTTCAAGATTTTTGTAATATATATATAAACTACCAAGGTACTATGATATTCATCTTATGTAATGTATACAATATGTATGTGACCAAATATGGACTAAATCTATTGGGTAAGTGATTACACTTAAGTTTAATACATTAGACAATCAAGATGACCTAGATCATTGAAATAGGTACCAAAGTTATATTTTGTATGATACAAACACCACATGTATATAGTTGGTATGTTATTTGTTGAACTTTTCATTTTGCATTAGGTCTAGGGTTTAGGAAAACAACAATTAGGGTTTAAGGGTTCATGAAGTCTAGGTTTAAAAAAACCACAACCTTATAAGGTCTAGAGTTCATAATTATGCCCTCTACATTGGGTGTAGGGTTCAAGGGGGCCACAATTAGGATAAGGTCTAGGATGCAACCTTTTTTTTGTTATTTAAATTGAATGCAAAAAGATGAAAATGATGTTTTTAAATTCTTAGCATCAATAGCATTGATGAATTCAAATTTATGTGCCTTGGTTGAATGTGAATCCGAGGGGGGCATTAATAAAAAAAGTAAAAAATATGTGAATAAAAATATAAGGTGCAATATATTAGTTGTTGGGTAAAAATTATAAGTTAATTTGTTAAAAATAGGGTACATTTTATTCAAATAATTAATTTAATTATAATATAGGGTATGACATAATCTGAAATAATGGATTATAATAAATATAGGGTGGCTTTAATATGTATATATTAAAAAATTAAATGTAATGTGGTGATATAAAATAGGTTGGACAATTATTTAATAGCCCCCTAAAAATGGTCATTTAATGCATGTAGATTCCAAACTTACACTATGTGTCCCCCTTGAGGTGTGAAGGTGGTGTTGAAATGAAATACTTAAAGCACTTAAAGCACTTAAATTGAATTTTTGTTCTATGTGAAAATTTGGGAAATTCTTGCAGAGGAGAGGCACAAATTTGACAAATTTGAAGAGTTTTTACATCTATCTAGGGTACTTTCAAATGCACATGCATTATCAACTATCATTTAGAATTATTCAAGTTTGAATTATTTCTCACACCACCATAAGTCTTAAAAAGTTAGTTGTTAATGAATATGTACCATTGAATGAGACAAAACATGGATTTGAAGATCGCATTTGAGGTTGGAGCTTCATGAAGTCATTGTGAAAATTTTATTAAATCCAATACCTTTTTTAATTGTGATGAAATTGTGTAATGTAGTTTCAGTTAAAAGTTTAAATCATGTGACTATAAAAATGTAACCCTACAAACCCAATTCATGAAAAGTTCTATGATTTTGCTGATGTAATGTGATGTTTTAATGTGTGGTGCATTTTGTGAGAATTCATTTTGGAAGATCAATGCATTTGCACATTTTTTGATTTTTTTGTGCATTTGTTGGTGTGAAGATTGTGAGGATTTTCAAAATGAACATGGCCAAATTTGTTAGAGGGAAACAAATATTATGACTTCAAGAAAATAAAACCTTACCATTAGAAGAAGGAAAGGAGGAGGGAAGGGAGGAAGATAATAATCCTTTTGACATTTGGTACATTAAGAAATGAAAGTATGATAACCAAATTCAAGTGCAAAAATCCAAGCAATGGAAAGCTAAAGGTGATGTTCCAATTGTTATGTTGGAAGATGATTCCACAACATCTACTAGTTTGGATATTGTAGAAAATTTTGTGCATTTCATTAGTAAAATAAACAAAAAGTTAATGCAAATTTAGCTAAAAGATTATCTCCTTCACAGTTAGTCAGTTGAAAGGCTTTGGACATTCAACATTTAACAATTGAAAAAAAATTCTTGTATTCCATGGTGAAGGATTCTTTGTTACCTTATTTGAACAATCTTGCTATTATAAAACAAAACCATGAAGTTGTTCAAAATTTAAAAGATGGAATGAACACAAATTTAATGGGGCCACACCAATCTAAAGTTGTGATGGCAAAAGATAATATGTGCACCTTTGCATCTTCACAAATTGTTAATAGTGGAAAATGCATTGCTAAAGTTTTTATCGTAGATAGACAAAACATCAAGAATGTTGTTATGCGGAAGATTTTGTTAAACACAAACTAGGATGCATTTTGGTTTAACTATAAGAAAGCTAGGACATTTGATTATTTGCTTGAAAGTTTGAAGAAAATTCTACTATAATAGTGGATAGATTATTTTATCATCTCTCCCAATATAAAAAATGTGGTGAGGATATGCATAGGAGTCATGTTTTATGAAAGTTGGATGTTTCCAAAATGGATGGGGACCCCTTTGCAACATGTGCAATTGCATATTTTCAAGAATTGGATTTCTATATTAAAGGATGGAAAAAGGTTGGAAAACTAAGCCACCACGAACTCTTGGGGGTTGGAAATGATTTGGTTGTGAATATGGATGATGCAAACTAAAATGGAAGGTTATGACCTAATAGGACAAATGAACTTAGAAATATAACCCCACTAAAAATCTTTGGATCACATTTCCAAGGATTGAAAGAGTTGATGATTATCATATGGGTGGCTAAAGTTATTTGATCAAGATTTCTTAGTTGAAACATGTCTTTTTTTCATCCTTAGACAACACACAATATTGAAGGTAACACAATTTCCATTTGTTTCACCCCACCATTGTCTTTTAAATACCCACTAAAGAACCAGTAAACATAATTTAGTGGTGCATGTCATACCCATTATTTTTTCACCACCTATATATCAACAACCCTTTGATTTTGATTTATTTTGAACATATGGCAATATAAAAAACCATCATCAGTAATAACCCCCTTAAATTAAACTAAAAAATAATGGGCACATTTCAAATTGACGCATGGGGGGCAAGGACCAACCAACCCACCCACCTAAGGTCCATTAATAAATAGTGGGTGGGTGGGTGTAATTATGCATATGAAAGCACCTTCTAGCCACTATGTTTTTAAGAAAATAGTGGATGGGTGGGCTAATGGTCACATGGAAATTAATCTTTACTTTTTTGGTAAAACCCCCATTAAAAGGACAATTATAACTATGGATCCTTCCAAATTCACCCATAATCAAATAATGCACCAAACATTGTAAATGATATATTCATAAAAAGACAAGTTATAAAATGTTGCTGACATTACCATCAAAAATGAAAACTAGGACCAAAATAATTAAAGCTTGGAAACCTTAGTTGTGATTTTGGTCCTTAGACTGATGAAATCATGCCCAAAAAAATGAACATTCATTTATTCTTTCCTAAAGTGCACCACACATACTTTATGATCAAATAGAAAATATTCCCATGAAGATCAGAAAAAAGGATCATGAATTCATAGGATTGACAATAACACCTTGTGAACATTCATCAAAATGTGGGGACAAATAGAAAATACATCATTTTGGCCAAATGAACTAACACCTACCAATGGACAATCCATTAAATGTTGGTTATGACTTGGTTATGGATGAACGTCAACTAAATCAATATTTGGTTTCACCTTGGTAACCCGTTTTTATAAAGGTAGGTTTTATATTTTAATAGAAAATTTGGAAAATAGGTGAGTATTAGATAAGTAACTAATTTATACATAGTGGGTAAAGGTGGGTTTTATTAACTACTTGGTTAGTAGGTGGTAAAAAAACCCAATGAACTAACCACCATGATTAATTGAAATTTGTTTCCTAATCACTTACTATCCATCCTTCATGGTGTATTAATGGGTATTGGTTTACTTTAGCCTATCACTCCTTAGTTCAATAAAAATGTTGAAACAATTTTTTTTCTTAAGTGCCAATGGATTTATGGTCATAACAACTTTTGAAAGAAAAAGATAAATTGCCATGGTACTTTGATAGCTTCAACATTAATTATACTACTTGTAATTTTTTTGAAAATTTCAAAGAACAAATTTTTGTGAAGGAAAATATAAAATATTTTTAAATATTCAATTTTTTGACATGAAATATTCAAAATTAATTAATACTTCAACAAACATGTGTTGAAGTTGTTTCAATATTACTATAGTCAATTTACAATCTTAAAAACCATTTCCCTTAATACTTTGGTAGTTTTGGCATAACCACATATGGCAACTTGCCTTTTCAAGAAACTATCTATGACAATAGTGTGTATGTCAAGATTATCTTGAAACACTTTTGTAACAAAATTTATGTGTTCCAAGGAATAAATAATACCTCCAAGGTAGAGATAAAACTTAATATAGGCTTGAGGGGGAAACCATTCGCTTACATTGATGAAGTTCACAACAAAGGAAACATAGTCACAAGTAGTAGAATGAAGACTAGAAAGATAGGCCCTTCATATCTCTTTTTTTCTATAAATTAGTTTCTTCTTTTGAGGTCCCTTTCAAATCCTCTATTGTTGCATGACAAAAATTAAGCTCTCAAAAGGACCTTTTTGCCTTAATATTAGTCCTTTACAAAACAAACATTATGTTCTTCACCATAGGCACAATAATGATTATTTGTATCTATTTCCCACTAACACAATCAATCTCAAATAATGTGTGTGTAAATAATCAACATTATGTAATTTTGGACAAATAATTTATACAAAATTATGTATCCCAGGATTTTAAATTGCATTTTTAGAAGGAATGTAAAGAATAAAAAAATATTTCAAACAAAAAAAAATTTGTTAAGAAAAATGAAAAATATTTTGAAATATTTAAGTAACGTTTAATTTTCAAAATTGAATCTTTAAAATTAACTAATTATTTGATAAACATGTGTTGAAATTGCCTTTATATTATGGGATATCCAAAATGTTCCCAATTTTTGGTTGAAAAATTTACAAAATGTGTGGGGCAAAAAATAGTAGGTCTTGAAAGTTCTTAGAGCTGTGGAACTCATTGACATTTTTTATTCACAAATATCTATAATGAACTCTTAAAAAAATTGAAATTCAATGTTGTTGTAACCACAACTTTCATTTAAAGTTTTAGCACCCACCACTAGTACAAAAATGGGGTGTAGTTCACTAACTTAAATCACTATGGGGTTTTAAAAGTGAAATAAGTTCATTGCACTTTAATGATTTCACTTTAATTAAAATTATTTCACTATAATATCACTATGTAAACATCGTGTTTCATTACTAGTTGACATAATTCATTATTATAATTTATTGTGGTAAATAGGTTTATTTTTATGTTATTATTTTAAATACCTTATGCTACTTTATGATATACCTTATATTATTTTAGGTTACCTTAGTTCTTATAATTTATAACCTAAGTTATTTTATTTTAAGTATAACAATTTAAAATAATTTAAAATAACCTACAATAAAATAATTACTAATAACCTATGGTAATATAACCTAGAATATCCAACAATAATTTATAATATAATAGCCACCAATAGTCGTAATGTAACATAAAATAACAAAAAATAGACATCAATGGAATAACCACCTATAGCCATCAATAGAAACTACCTATACCATCAATAAAATAACCACCAATAGCCATTAATAAAATAACCACTAATACCCACTAATATCCATTAATAAAATAACCATTAATACCCACAATACCCATTAATAAAATAACCACTAATAATCACCAATATCTAATAATAAAATATCCACTAATAGAATAACCACCAATAGCCATTAATAAAATAATTCTGCCAATAACCATTAATAGCCTATGATAATTTAACCTAAAATGACCACCAATAAAATATCCACCAATAGAATAACCACCAATAGCCATTAATAAAATAATTCTGCCAATAACCATTAATAGCATGTGATAATTTAACCTAAAACGACCACTAATGTACACCAATAAAATATCCACCAATAGCCATTAATAAAATAACTCCGCCAATAACCATTAATAACCTATGATAATTTAACCTAAAATAACCACCAATGTCCACCAATAAAATATCCATTAATAAAATATCCACCAATAACCATTAATAGCCTATGATAATTTAACCTAAAATCCACCAAAATCCACCAATAAAACATTTATTAGTAGAATATTCACCAATGACTATTAATAAAATAACTCCGCCAATAACCATTAGTAGCCTATGATAATTTAACCTAAAGTAACCACCAATATAATAGCTACTAATAGTCATTAATAAAATAGCTACCAATAGCCACCAATAGTCACCAATAAAATAACCAAGAATATTCACCAATAAAATAACCATAAATAACTTATGATAATATAACCTAGAATAGCCAATAATAGCATAAGATGACCTTTAATAACCAAAAGTAACCAACAATAACCTAACATAACTGGAAATAACCTAAGATGAAATAACTTATAATGACCATAAATACTTGAAAATGACGTAAACTATAATAGCCAAAAATAACATAAAATAACAAATAAAATTATAATAGTCAAAAATAGCCTAAGGTGAAATAGGATAAAATAACCAAAAGTAATTTAGAATAATTGAAAGTAACCTAAGGTGAAATAATTAATAATAGCCAAAAATAATTTAAAATAACCATAAATAACTATAAATAATGTAGGGTGAAATAACTTAGAATAATGAAAAATATCCCTAGAATAGTTGAAAGTAGCCTAACATAGGTAATATCATTATATTATTAAAAAAATTCCATTTATTAAACATTTTTTTTTCAAAAGAATGGTCATTGAAATGTTATTAAATAATGATATTCAAAAGAAATTTCTTCAAATGATTTTACATTTTCAAAAGGAAATAAATATAATTATGTACATTATTTTAAAAAATTAAATTAAATTTTAATCATTTCATTTGAACAAAATTTTAATAAGATATGAATTTTCAAAGTTTATTTTTTTGTAATGTTTAAAATGAAGTACTTGATAAATAGAATGTAATGTAACACATTGTCATAACAAATGTTGTGAATTGATGGTAAAGGTGTTTGCTTCCATCCTAGAAATCAAGGGATCAAACCTTATAAATGGTGTGTTTGTGGTCAACAATGGTAGGTTGACCGAATATTCTCTTATGTAGTTCCTTAAAGTAGATGCCTATTCAGGTTGATTACATGGCCTATGTACGTAGGCTAAGTTTTTAACCTAACATATGTAGTGACACATGTCAATAATTCATAAGTTGACAATCATGAAATGATCAATAGTATTAAATATTATATTAAATATTAAATAATTTAATTTAATTAATTTCCATGTTATTTAGTTAATTAACTAACAAATGAAATGGCTTGCTAAATTTGCATTTCATTTGAAAAAACTTTATTTCATTAAGTATTAGTGGACCAATTCATTATCCATAATAATTGGTCCCTGTTCACTAAGGGGTTGATCAATTTCATCATGGTAAAAATGTCCAAATCCATTCAAAATTTAGTGAAACCTAGAATGAAATAGGATGCATTTTTGGTGTAATACACATACCCTTCTACCAAAAGTTGTTAACACTCTTTGTTGGTTGTATGTTACTTGTCAAATTTGTTTAATTATACAAAATTAACATCAAAAGCCCACAACTCATAAGGTCAAACATTGGTGTGTTTCTACCGCCCCTCCCCCCCCCCCTAGCATGCCATATATGAATGATCCATTCCCTAATACTTGAAAATATAACAAGATACTAAATAATAATAATATTATTTAGTTAAACCTATAAAGCTAAATTCTAGTTGGAAGTTGAAGACATTTATTCAAATTGTAAAAATATATCACTTGTTAAATAGTGGCACTCCACCTTTGGGAAAAAAAAGTATATTTGTGACCACACATGCACATCTTTTAAGGGGGAGGACAATGTTGTTTGAGATATAGTGAAAAAAACCAATCATTATCTTCAAGTTTAGAAAAAGAAGAAAATACCAAAGTACAATATGTCCTTAGCAAGATGTGATGAACAAATTACAACACTTAATAAACATGTGCATGAGTGTTGGCCCAAAGTATAATAATTTGTTTAATAGAGAAACATGGAACAACAAATAAAAGGTATTGAACCCTAATAACTTTAATAAACTTTGAATCTTTTTGCTTTGTTGCCAACGAATTGGAAACACATGGGGCCATGTGATTTGGACTTTTGCAACTTTTAGTTCGATATATTTACATTGGGAAATATTGACAACTTGTTGGTTGCTACACCTTCATTGTAATAATGCCTTATTATTTCAAGTCATGCCTTCATTACAACAATTAAGCCTTGTCATTCATAACATTATTAATAGTTGCACCTTTAGTGTAGCAAGGCCTTATCATTCACAATAACATTAGTAGTTTGCCTTTGGTGTGGTAGTGCCTTGTCATTTGCAACAACATTAATAGTTGCGCCTTTAATGTAGCAACACCTTGCCATTAAAAGAAAAGACCCATTGTTGAGGGGAAAATGAGAGCTTGGGGAACTTGGTAGGAAAAGAAAGATGGAAAGAAAAATGAAGAAGAAGGAAAGATAGAAGGATAAGGTTCCACCATCCACAAGTTCACAACGATGTTGTTCTTATTATTTTTGTGATTTTATCATAAACACCCATAATTTGGGAATGAACATAAATAAAATGCAATAAGGTATATATAAAACATGTTTTGATTATTTTATCAAACATGTTTTGATTATTTTTCCATTTTTTGATTTAATGACTTAAATGGGTATTTTGATTTTATAATGACCTTGGATGGCTATTAAAATTTGGACGTGAGATAGATGAATTGGATAATCTTCCTTCATCTCATCTTTGAATATTAGTGCCCATGGTCAACAATTAGGAGCATTTAAGCAAAATTTAATTCCTTATGTTGAATGAAAAGGAGGAAGAAAAATAAAAAGTTTCCTTTATACTCCCATCCATCACATAATGGGTGTATGCACTCTAAGGTGGCTCATTTTCAACGAATGTTCCACTCTCTAAAAGTCCATACAATATTGTTAAACCGACAATTTATTTTGATATTGTTAATTTAATGGGGAATTACATGGTGGTGAATGGATTAAAAAGCCCATATGAAAATAAACCATTTAATTTATTTTTTTAATGTACATGTTAAAGAAATAAAAATTGAAATCCACCCAAAAATGATTATGATATGGACTTATGAAAATATGACTCATTTTAGGTGATTCAAAAGTCCATAATTTTTTTTTGGTTAATTTTTTTTTAACAATTTTTTTGCACAAATGTTCTTTAAAAAAAATAAAATCATATATTGAATCCTTATAATATATCCCAAATAAAATCCATACACAAAAATGCATGTATATAAAGGCATAAACAACAAACTAGTCCATATTTTTCAACTTCGAAAGTCCAATACTATATATTTGGTGTATATATTACAATTTTATAAAATAAATGTGTTCTTCTTTAAATTGATAATCTAAATCTAGCCACAAATTTGGAAAATTATTGTTTTTGTGCCATGTTAATAGCATGTAAATGGACATCACTCTACAAAAAATTGGATTGTAATGCAAAAAGTGAGCCAACCTACCTTGCAACCACCTTAATAATAATACCAACAAAAAATAAAATAAAATGTCTAGGTAATCCAACATATGATTGATTGCACTTTTAACAACTTTTGAAAAATATTGGAAATGTGTTTTATATATTAAAGCATGTCATAAGTGTCCTTCAAAATAAAATATATTCAAAATGTCCAAAAATATTAAGTGAATTTTATTTTAACATACTTCAACGCACATAACTTAATCTTTCCATTAACATACAATGAAAACTACTCCTTTGCAAAATAATCAAAAGTTTATACTTTGTCATTATCAATATGTGTGTTCAATGGAATATTTTCATGTGCCTTCTCAAATTAAGATGGAAGGATAAAAAGATGTGTCACATTTTCTTTAATGGCCAATGTTTTTTAAACATTTAATTTTCTACACAATGTTCAAACAAGTAGTTGATATAACAAGATTTTAATAAATGTTTACTTTTGTATTTGGTCTATAGCCAAATATAATTAAATCTCCTTGATAGTGAATGATCACTAGTGTGGTAACATCGCAAAATTGAAAAAAAAAAAACATATTGGGATCTAGTGCCTAGGTTATAGTTGGACAAAGAAAGTAAAGGAGGTTGCATTTTGGGATAAAGTTTTTATCTATTTGCAACCTCTCGAACAATGGTCCAACAATATTTTTCCATTATCAACATTAACCCTCAACAAATGCATTTTACAGAGAATGATTTGCCTCCATGAAACACTTATGACCTACTAAGAATAATATTTCAAAACTTTTGGAATAATGAAGGAGATGGCTGCAAGTACTGAAAAGTTGCATCCCTACATTACACCTTTGTCTTTGTATTGTTACTTTGCAATTCAAGTGGTGCATCTACCTATTGGACAAGGAGGATCGTAATGTTTAAATTGCTTTTTTATAAAACAATACAGTTTGAACTGCCTTTCAGACACGAAGAATCAATACATACTAAAATAAATAACTCATAGTTTGGAAAGGAAGTCTACTTCATTGCATCAAAGAAAATAACAAAACAAGTTTGTTTGAAAATTTTGCATCATGAATGTTTGAAAGGAACAAGATCTTGTGTGTGAAAATAGGCATTATCTTATGCACATAGGGCTCTTAGTCACCATCTTTGGTGAAATTCAAAAAAATATGGTTTTTAACTTTAGATCCATTGAGCTTACATATGTTCCTAGAGGAGTAGGGCAATGAAGGGAAGATAAATGGAGTAGTTATAAGGAATGTGAAGACACATCATAGAAAACATGGGGGAACTCATCCATCAAAAGTACAAGGCAAATGGGAACACAAGTAGACACAACCCAAATAGAAAACAAAAGTAAATAATCAACAAAAATTAGGTAAAGACCTTATGCAAAGAGGACTCATGATTATGAAATGACATTTAACATAACAAAAAAGACCTGAGATGAAAGAATTATGATGAAAAATGTATTTGGTAACTACCAATCATTTTCCAATAGACATAAATTCCTCAAATTCTGGGACTTCTCCCCACCCTAACAAGTGTAAGCATCTTGACTCTTCATCCTAAAAGCTTATTTCATTTCAAGCTTCCATATTCTATGAGGAAGGTTTGGCCACTTTGCCATGGGGAATGAAAATGTGGGGGGTCGGGGGAGAGGACAGAATGGGCTTTCTTGTGTACACTCCTTGATGTAGAACATACATGAGAGTGTGTTTGTGCTTCAAATCTGTTATTGAATTCTGTGTTTGTGTGTGTTTGAGGACGTTCATGTGTGATGGACAATGTGGTTAATGATGTATGGATTTGGCAACAATCCTGATGTACCAATCTCATCATTCCTTCCTTTGTTTTTTGGTGAAAAAATTGTATGGTTCTCATCACTGCCTTCTTTGCTTTTTGTGAAATGTCCTTACAACATCAGGAATGAGATTTGGACAATGTTGGGTGGTTCTTTGATTTTTTTAATAACCTCTAATTTATTCAGTTTTAATGTTTTTGAGAAATCCATGATCCTCTGGTTCCATTTTTTTAAAGAACCCTCAAAAGAATTCACAGTTTTCACAAAATAACCAGCAAAGAATAAGCAATTTTATGAAACGTTATTAGGCTGGTTCTTAGATGTTTTGAGAATTATGGTTATATATCAAAATCATTCTCAGAGTTTTGAGAACTGTTATATATCGAAACCAGTTATTGGATATTTCAGAGGACTACAGTTTTTTGATATCATTGAGAATCACCGGCTATTAGTTTCCATCTCTCTCTCTCACACACACACATATTTTCCATATATGATGTCGTTGCAACCAAGTATCCCAAATCCTCCAAGCTTTATGACTGCCATCATTTGCTTTCAAACTGCTTCCAGGCCATTCTTTTCAGACAAGGGAAATACTATAAGGGACCGGTCTAAACTCCCCCTAAACTCTTTTAATGTAGGTGAAGGTATTTGAATTTTTCCAAATCTTATAATTTGCAATTCATGACCAAATTTTTACGTCTAAACACTAGAATCACGATGCATCTTTTCACATCTTATAATTTGCATTTCATGACCAAATTTTTACATCTAAACACAAGAATCAGGATGGCTGCCTAGTTTGCAACAGTGAAAGAACTCCATTGAATCAGGAGCTGAAGTAAGTTCTAAAGGCTGCGCACTGGTACTATGATCCAAACTGCAAGTGTATAGATCTGCATCAATCACAGATTTTGGTTATTTTATGTCAAACAATTTCTGGATGAAATTATCATGAACGAAATTGTCAATACAAATGAATTATTCCTTGCTTAAATAGAAACATGTTCATGGATGAAATATGTTGCACATATAATTTTGGCCCTGAATGATTATGGATCAAATTGACTACATGGAAAAACTTGATGACAAATGAAGCTAACCAGAGGCTAATATGGTCATATGGATGAATTGCGACATGGATGATGAAATGCTCATCAATCATGATATTAACCACAAGGATGAAATTAGCACATATGGATTAAATGGGTTAACACATTGATGAAACTTTTTTCAAGAATGAATCTTTTACACACAAGAGAAATTCACCATAATGATGCAATTAACCATGTGGATGAAACTTTATTACATGGATGAGATTAGGATACTTGATGAAGTTGATTGCACACAAATATCTCACTTGCAATGTGAAACTCAAGTTTTCAACTATATGGATGACAATCACTTTCCACATAGTTTCATCACGTTGTTAAATTTTGTCCATATGCTCAACTACATTTGTATGGTCAAATTCCACATTATTGTACCCTAAGGTCAGTTTTCTCGTCAAATAACCTTTAAAATAGTGAAATGAATTTTCATGAAAATATCAAGGTGAGGTGCTAACAACCTTCACATTATTGCAGGTTACAATCTGAATAATTTCACTCTTCATATGACAATATCATACTAGACCCTTTGAAAATAATCAAATTTATAAAAAAGAATTAATTCTTGAAAAAAATTTAAATTATTTGTTTTGTCCATGTGGAAATTGACCCTAAGCTATCAAATTTTATGCACATGACAATTTTTCATCATACCATGTTGACATAATGTATATTGCCATTTTCATTCATGTTATTGAATTTCATCCATATTGCATCCATGTAATATATATCATTGGTGTCTTTCACATGATTGTCTTTTAAAAAAATGTTGTCAATCATTATCATTATATATTATGTTCAATTTTAACCATAGTGCCAAATTTCATCCTTGACATTACTATCACACGTCTTATCAATTTCATTCATGTCAGCATTATCTAATTGATATTTTCATCAATGCCATTTAGTTCATCTATGTTTGATGTCATCCATGCCATCCACGTTCTCCATGATACAATTTCCTTTGCTTGGATTTGATGTTTTGTTAGTTTGATCCAATTTTTGGTTTTCACTTCTTCTATCAATTTCATTGATTCTTTCAATATTGATAAGGACCAATTTCATAAGTGTGGGCATTTCATTCATATGTTGTTTCATAATGTCATCAACTTAAAAATCATCCATGTGGTCAATTTCATTTCATGGGAACCTAATAATAGAGATTTAGAGCATAGGAATGTCATAATTCGTTAAGATGTGCTCCAATTATTTTAGTCTAATCCTGGGGCACCCTATGGAGAACATTTTTTTCCTCTGCTGTTTGTTGGGCATTTTGAAAAATGGATTGCTGACCCGAGTAGGAAATTTCATTATTTTGAAACATCGTGTAGTTTTTTTCTTTTTTTTTCCTTGTGATAGGGTAGAATCGCCCATCACCAAAAACATACCTATCATCGAACATTTTCCAATATTTTCCTAGTTCCTTTAGTTAAATTGAGCGAAGTTTGTGTCATTGGATGTGCAAATTAGAGGGCTACGAATGTTTTTTGAGCATTAGAAGTGAAGGAGCAACGCAGATAACACAAGAAGAAGGTAAGTGATAGTTTGTTTCTAATTTTTTGGAAAAATAACTCTAGACCTCTCTCTGGTTCCAACCCGATATCTTTTTAATTTTGAGTTCATTTTGAATGATTTAAAATCTGATGGGTGCACCAACTAAGGCTTTATAAAACTGCTTTCTATTCAAGAAGCAAAGATGCATCAATCTATTTTATTCTATTATATTAATTTAACGTCAATACCTGGACCAGAGAGATCCATTTGACGACTATTACTTAGTTGGTTTGAGCAAAACACTCCTGTTGTCTAGGCAAGAAATTAAGTACAAAGTTACCACTTTCTGATTAGCCGAATGCATCAATTCAGGTAGTAAGCTGCATAGTGTCAACTGTTTCCCTAGCTGTTGACCAAACTTGCACTGAATGTCATGGTGAGCTAGGCACACTAACAACAGGTGGTCTTCATCCTCAACAGCTCCTAGGGGACATAGGCGACAAACCTTATCTCTCCTTGGTACACTCTCAGGCTTTGCATGCCTACCACACTCTACCTCCAAACGATGGTTTGAACATCTGAACCTTGACAAAGATTGCTTGAGCTAAACATTTGTGATCGCTTGCAAATAACTTTGATATGAGTACCCAAATTTTGTTGTACAGCTCGTGTTCATCAACTGGTATGTACGTAATTTGCTACTTCTGACTCTGGCCTGTTCACCATAAGTGGATTCTAGATAAGAAGCCTATGCACTTGCTATAGCACACATGACATTAGTATAGACAACCCCAACCCCTTGGTTGTCAAGCCACAATTGCACATTCCGGAGCCAATACTGGTGGTTATCATTGAGCACACTGAGCATCTGGAGCTGGGTCTGGTAGGCACAGTACAACAGACGATCTAGTGTGGACTCCCATAGTCTATCATAATACTTGAGAGTTTGTTGCCACTAGAAATATTCCAATGGATACCTTCCAAACTCCCCCAACACAGCAAAAATGTTTGTTGTTTTATTGACCCCTAATATTCCTCTCAGGAACATTCTATGTACTTGTTTTGCTTATTGCAACCTTTTCGCCCCTGTACAACCTGTCCACACCTTGCATGCATAGCTCAATACTGGGGTGTACCAATGAGTTAAACAATTGGCACATTACTTCCGGATCTGTTATGCTCAGATCATTGCATCTGTGGCATAATGCAAACAGTGCCTTCTTCCCAGCAGTAGTCAGTTTGTCTATGGCTACTGCCATGTCTCTTGTACTATGTAACTTTAAGCCCAAGTGTTTGAATGATTGAACCCATTCAATGGTTGTCCCTCTGTATGTGAACTCTGGTGCTGCACTGCGGCATTTCTCAAACACCACCACCTTGGTCTTGCTCACATTGATGACCAATTGTCGTTGAACACAAAACTCAGATAGAGCATCTATTTGTTTCTGCAACCTTTGTGGGGTCTCTGACATCAATGCCAAATCATCTACATACAACAGTAATTTGACTACTATGTCTGTCAGCTGTGGCGGGCTGTCGCCATCAAGTGCATCTAGATGCTTCTCAAGTCCATCAAGGTAGAGTCCAAAAAGCAGTGGGCTCAGTGGACAACCTTGTTTGACCCCAATGCCACATGAAAATCGGGCTGATAGCCCTTATGTTGGATGTATAACTCTGACGTTGTCCTAGTTGTACATGCTCTGTAGACACTGCATGAAGCGACCCACAATTCTCATCTCAGCCAGCACCTGCCATAGCAGATCATGAGGCACTGTATCAAAAGCTCTGTGAAAGTTCACAAAACATTAATACACCTTTTTGCGTTTGTGAGTGCTCTGTTCAATGAGCGTTCGCAAAATGTACAGGTTATCAGTGGTGCAGAAGTCTTTCCTAAAACTAGCCTGTCCCCTTGCACGTAGGCCCCTCTCTTCTGCCCAACTATTCAATCGTGCCTCTAGAATCATGGCAAACACCTTAGCTAGTACATGACCCATTGTGATTCCCCTGTAGTTCTCAAATTGCAAGGCATCACCACCTTTGTGCAATGCATGAATGACTCTAGTAGACAAGCTTGTTGAATAACCTTGTTGCAACAACTTGTTGAACACAATCTGCAGTGGTACATGCAACATATCGCCAACATTTAACAAAAAATCTGCTTTGATGCCATTTAAGCTAGCAGACTTGTTACGTTTTAGTCTCCTCATCACTTGCGCAATCTCATCTAAGGTTATGTCATAGTTTAGTGTGCTGCAATCATCACTTGCAGAAGGGTGTGATAAGCTCGAGACCACCTGATCTGTAGAGCTGCCCTGTCCCCCAACTGTATTACTGGGGCATTGTCCTTCTAGCAGCTTCTGGAAGCCAGCAACCAAGTCTGCTTTGCTGATAGCCATAGATTGCTCCTTGTTCTTGGAGTACTACCTCCAAAAGCTGGCTGGATTTGTTTTTGCTAGTGCACACAACTATCGGCCTTGCAGCTTCTTGTACGTGCGTTTCTTACGACGCAGTAGTTGTTTAAGTTGCTTCTTCCGTTTGCGTGCTAGATAGTTGTCAGGATGAAGCTTTGCATATGCAGATACTTCCTTGTGCTTGCTACGACATTCAATATCAAACCATGGTTGATGATGATGTTGTGTTGTATTGGTGCGTGCCGCAAGGTAGCCATGCATAGCCATAACGACATTACAAATGCAGTCATGTAACAATTGCACGGCCATAACATTGTCTATGTCACTCATCTATGCTGTGCATTGGGCAATCTGTTGTTGCAGGTGCTGACAATACTATGTGCACTTGTTAGCATCATGTTTGAAACGAGGGATGTTTGCACGTGATTCTAAAGTTGTTGATGCCACATGTTACCAAGGTAACTGCAAGTTGAATGAAAATGGCCTGTGGTCGAAATCACACCCTTTTCCACAAAATAGAGGGCATTTATGTACAATAAGTGATGTGGCATAATCAAACAGAGCAGGTGATGCGACCATATAATCCACAAGGCTGGAGCCGCCATTGGTAAAGCAAGTGCACTCCCCTGATTTATTGTTTACGATCCTGCCATTGAGAATGAACAATCCCAAGGAGCGGCAAAGGTCTAAGAACTCATTGTGCTAGCCTTTCAATCCCCTGTTGTTCGAGTTATGTCGCTCAGGCAAAACCTCTGGGAAGTCATTCCTCAATGGGAGCATGTCAGGCATGTGGTCGGCAAAGTAATGACTATCAACATAGTCATTAGCTGCACTGGTCCTTGCATTGAAATCACCAGCCAGTAAAATATTGCCCCCAAGATCCTGAATCATGCCGACCTCTGCAGCAATGTTATCAAACAAGCTTTCATCAGCATATGGGGACCCTTTGGGTGGAGCATACACTATAGCCAAAAACAACTGTGCAGCCCCTGAGCGCTGGAATTGCAGCCACAACCTGGTGCCATCTGTGCTCTGTTTCCATAGGGATACACAGTCTAACCATGAGTCATTCACAAATACTATAACACCACCATTATGCTTCACTGCTATTCTGACTGAGCTCATGTCAAATACAGGGCATGGATTTTGTAAACATTGAAAACCAGGCATATGCAGTGGTGTTTCATCAGGGAACAAGTGTGTTTCAATCAGTGCAACAACATTTGAGTCATCAAACAGTCTCTGTATATGTGAACTGGTACTTAGCTTCGTGTTTGTCCCCCCATGGATGTTCCACAGGGAGATTCGTAATGTTCTCTGGTCCCAGCACCCCTAGTGCTGGGCTGTGATCAAAGATCTTAAGCTTGAATTGTAATTTGTTTTTATGCACCCATCCCTGAACCCCTTTTACACCAAACACCCCATATCTTGCCCATTCCTTCACCAAATTGAGAAAATTTTTCAGTGTTGACAGTGGTAGGTAGACACCTAAAAATGTTCTTTGAGCTTCAGAATCAGGGGAACAATGTGTGATGATTCAACCTTGTTTGAGTTCTTAAATGTTTGCTCAGCGACCTACCTACCCTACCCATCAGCTATCACATGATTTTTAAAAAAAAAGGAGGACGTCTTTGTGCTCAATAAGGACCTTGGATGTTGGATTTACTAGAATCAAGCCTCAGCAACATGGAGTTGAGTGCAAGCATTTATTCTAGTAAGGTTCATGACCTCGGGCTTTACCTTATACATTAAGGTTATGCATAGTATTGAAACTTCCAGCAAGCAGACAAAGGAAAAATATGGACTAGGCTCAAAAGGGATACACAGCTTGGGATCACTTTACTGATGCACACGGTTTTGATGGAATTGAACCACCAAAACCAGTTGGGCATTGGAAAAAAATAGAGAATTGCATTCATAATTAGTTGCTACGAACTACGTAATGTCGAGACTATTGGTTACCCAAAGTAGCCTCAACACGAGAGAGATGTAAGGGTTTGGTTCAGCTGTAACAATACACACACAATTTTGACAGAATTAAACCACTGAAGTAATAGAGAATTGGACTCATAACCAGTTGCAATGGACAAGGTAACTGGCGAGAGGCTGTTGGTCACCACAAACAGCTGAGGCATGGGAGTGTGAAAGTTATTTCTGAAATCTTAAACAATGTAATTTTCAAGTATCATAAGGGTTCAAAATTTTCCCCATTTGTATCAAAATTCCCATGTTTATGAAAGAATACATTCAAATGAAATATATGGAATAAAAAAAAATCAAATATTTGACTAGGAAATAATTTCATTTTCATCTTGAAACATAGAATTTTAGAATGTAATGTAACCAAAAGCTATTTTAAGGACATGAAAAAATTAGTAAAAACAATTGCATTCTTGATCTTTTGGATTTATATAATGCATGAAGGCCATATGTACCTATATAATCTACTAAACAAATTTGTGAATTAATATTTACAAGAAAAGACTCTAAAAAAAATCTTTTTAAAGAAATATATGACTACAAAGTTAAGGACTACTAAGTTTGGTCATTTTATGATATTGAAAAGCACAAATAAGTTGTCATCATAAAGCTAAAACCCATAATGAAAATCAAAATAAAATATCTGACACTCTAAATAAATAAAATAAAATTGTAAAACCTCTACATAGTTTTAAAATCAATGTCGATCTCAATAAATCATCCATGTTGTTACACTCACAAGTGTCAATTTGCCATTACATGCAAACTTGGTAATTGTGCAATGTTCAAAACCCTAGATCTAAATTTATCATTTATTTGCTAGTTGTCACATAGTGGACCCAAGAGTTTTAGTAATGATAAAATGAACAATGGCACCAAACAGGCTTGTTCATTCTCAATTGAGACTCATCAAGATCAATTTATATTTCTCCAATTTGCAATGTAGCCAAAGTGAGGAACATCCCAAAACATATTTCTCATTAAATGATGACATTTTTGTAAAGAAATGTCACAAGATTAGCACAAAGGAATGTACTTACATTCTCCCAAAATAAAAAAAGTTGTTAAAAAGAAAAAAAATTGTGACACAATATTCTTTTATGGGAGTGTGACCTTTTGACAAATTTTGGCAAAAAACAAATAATAGCGGAGACTCTGTTTACTTATAATTTTACGTTTGTTTAGGACAAGAGAGTCCATTAGACGAAAGGTAGATCATGGAGGACAAATTGTCCTTTGGTACTTGCAGCATGCCACAAACTTGGCCAAGGCGATCGTGTTCGTAATCTGCATGAGCTCAGCAAGAGTGCTTGTGTGGGTGAGGGGCAAGGCTGAACAAAAACGTTCCCTAACTTTTTGTGTATTTGGATAGGTAAAGAATAAATGTTTTTCATCTTTTACCTTCTCCAAGTCACAGCCTCGACAAAGCCTTTCAGCGTATGGCACGTCCTTCCATGCACCTAGCACTACTTCAAGCCACATGTTGCCACACCGAAACTGGGCCAGAGCTTTCTACAGCTGAACACAACTGATGTCACACAAGTAGTTTTTGCTCTCGTACGACATACCCTTGAAAGCACAAATATCTTGTTTGTACGTTAGTCTCGATCTCATGATTGGTAAAGAGCTTTTCAATGAAAGCCAACTGCATATTATCCTTCACCCTTTTTACATTCAACATTGTGTGGGGGAAACTTGAAGGGGGTGGGGCCCTAGCCTCTTGAGCTCCCACCCGTACGTTGTGCGCATTGCATTAAGGTACTTGGTTTTCCGCCCAACCTCTTACCTTTGCTAGACGAGTCGGATGTATGTGCGTTATCTCAGCAACCGTTCCTAGTGGCGATTGAGTAGTCCCTAATTGGAGCGCATGGGTCATTGTAAGTCGAGGCGCTGTTTCCAGCGGTGGTTGAACCGGAGGTAAAAAACCTGCCACCTCCTGGGGTTGATTTTGGAGTAGCTAATTTTTCACGGATTTGGCCCAACATTTCTTTCCCACAGTAAACATAGCAAGCTGGGCTTCCCATGCCTTTCCCAAGATGCGGTCTTTGGTGACCGTGCTCACACGGTTATAGTATAGCAACGCTTGTTCCCATGCAAAGTGTTCAAAGGGGAATTTGCCAAATTTTGCTAGCACAATGGACGTGTTAGTGGTTTTTCGCACCCTGAGCAGGGACTTGAAGAACCCTCAGTACATTATTTCAAAAGCCTTTATTTTTTTGGAGTCCACCCAAACCTCACAGGCATAGCTTGCTATGGAACGCACCAACATTTTGAAGAGGCCACAACGTAGCTTAACATCCATAATACATAGCTTCACACAACGGTGATTCAGTGCGAATAACGAGCGCCTATTAGCAACTGTTAGATGTTACACTGCACTATCCAAGTTCGAGGTGGTCTCGAGCAGGATCCCCAAGTATTTGAAGGTTTGCACACGCTCAATAACGTCACCTTCAAACACAAACTCTTAGCATGGATTAGTAGAATTGAACACCATGACTTTTGTTTTTTTCACGTTCATTGTAAATTCACGTTTAGCACAAAATTGTTGAAGTGCATCTAACTGTTGTTGTAGTCTCACCTCTGATTCCGGCGTCAGAGCGAGGTCATCTGCAAAAAGCAACAGCCATACGTGCACATCTGCTAGGGACTGATGATGTCAAAAAGTGACAATAAAAACTTTCAATTTCAAAAACCAACAAAATTTGATCTAACTTGTTCCACACATGATTGAGTTTGAAAAAGTCCAAATTTTTTAAATTTGTGATGGGCGTCTTTGATTGGCTCATCACCAAAAAAATCAAGCTTTGGACAATCCCTAAATAAATGTGTTGTAATCTCCTCCTTTAGGTTGTTTAAATAGCTTACACCAGTAGAACTTACGACGAAACAAATGAGATAAAGTGAGGAGCTGTCAGGAAAAAGTTAGAAACCCATTGGGAACCTTGATGAGAACACAAAAGAAATCCACCACCCCACCCCACCCCACCCTACCCCAAAAGAAAAAAACCTGATCACCTCATTGCCTCCAAGAATGTTTTTGGCCTATCTGTTTTTGGCCAGGGGCATGAACCATGGTAGAATCTTCTTCAAATATTTTGAGCGTGCTTGCTGCTGGCTTGAATCCTGCAATCTGTCTGCAGATGACTATTGTCTTGCAGCCTTTGTTTTTTTAATAGCACTTTCAATTTAGTCGCTGCTTTTTCGTTGAAGGAAATCTCAAGATTTTGTAATAAAAAGTCGTTTAAATTTCAACTTGTGATTTTAGGGAGGAGTCACAAAGTGATGGTCACTTGTCATTGCAGTGACTTCCCGAATCCCCTCTTGCCTCGTTATATACCCCCCGCCGTCCTTTTTGTTTTTTGCTGGAGTATTTAAGTATAGTCAGACCTAATGAGTGATTGGACTTTTGAGTAAGTTTTGACATGTGTCCTCATTTTATTTCCAGTTTGAAAATAAAGGATCATCGTTTTTTCTCCGCTCTTAAACTCTTAGGAGCCACCTTGGCCTAATCCTTGAAAAAACACTACCAGCTTGCCAATGTCGTCATCTAGTCAACGTTTGGATGAGGTTGATGATGCCACAGCAAGTGGCGCAAATCATGCGACGTCAGCGTTGATTGCGTCTCCTTCTGAGTCGGAGTGTAGTGGCGAGTATCGGGAAACTGGCGCATCAGACCCTGTCTGCCAAATCTCTCTCTCTCTCTCTATTTGCACAAATGGTAGTCGTCCGTCCTCACTACGGCGTTTGTTCTCAGGATTTCTAGGAAGCCTTGTACCTCCACAAGAAAGTTCCGCAGTCTTGCAGTTGCTAGAATCCGTACCCTCAAGTCAGCGTAGGTGTATTTCCTGCTTGTTTCCAAGCAAATACATTTAAGCTGTGGATTATGGAATTTTAGGAACCACGTACCACAGCTGCTGTCTTGAGCATTTGTATCAGCTGAGCTTCGATGGGTTTACATCTCCAGCTGGACCCGGCCACTCTTGAAACCCTAAACCGCATCCACCTCATGTGCCAGCAAAAGAATGGGTGTGTTTCTCTTTCGAGAGTATATAACTTGCACCTGCTGTTGCGGTACATTGTATATTGACCACAGATCACAGAGCGTGAAACGTCTTTTGTTCCTATATTTGCTTTCTTAATCCCGAAGCTTAGTCCATCCTGCAGGCTCTCTCTGTTGACGGGAGAGCTCTACAGCCGCCCACTAGCTCTGGAGTTATCCCCTTGCTGCAGTAAGCTGTGAGTCTAAACGTAAAACAGCTATACACAAGATCACCAGATCAGAAGCAGCGCTAGATAAAACTGGAGGAAGACATGATAAAAGACATTTGTAGTACGCACACAAGGACTCATCCACACGTACTTGTGTACATGCTCTAATTCAAGACATGCACAGTCTGCGAAAGTACCATAGAAAGGAAAAGAGCAAATATAGTAGTAGTTCATAACAAGCTGCTTCTACCCTAGTAGATATGCTCTCCTTAAAATTAGATCTTAGTATATCGCTGCTCTTCAGATCCTGGATCATTGTGCTCCTAGATCAACGCTAAGATTCCGACATCAGCACTGCAGCCCCTCTCGGAGACCTCAGGAGCCGAACAATATTAAATTGTTCTTCTTTGATGGAGCTCATATGGGAAAAGTGAAGCAACAATTCGTAACCCAATCAACGTACGGCTCCTTCAAATGTGAGTCGCAGTAGATGTGTGGGTGCTGTGTCTGTTTTTAAGGTTTTTCTTGGAGGTGTCGAGATTCTTACAGTAGTCATTGCTGGTTGAAGATGATACTAGAATAGAGGAGTCAAGATGATTTGCTTGGTAAGTCTCCTGCAGCAAAAGGGGGATATTTTTTTTCCTGATCTGCGCTTTTCTTGGATTTGTATAGCAGCTTGAAACGATTGAATTGATTCGTGATGGAGTCTCGAACAGTGCGTACATGTGCCATCGTTTGGACGTTATTGACTTTACACTACGCTACAGTGTCGGGTCTGGACAGCTTTGCAGAAGCGGAGGTACACCTTTCTTTGATCCAATAACTTCTGAATTGAAAGGGTTTCCAAATGTTACATGGTTCAGGAGTGATAATTCCAAGCCTCCAAGCATCATCACTTGGAAAAGAAATTAATGTACTGATAGCTGTTGATCGTCAGCAGAGCTTCCTCAACCGCCTGCTGCTCTAAACTGAATTTGGGTCTTAAGAGTGCGCACGTATTGTGAAGAAGTACTCACGCAATTGCATTCATATGCTCTTATTCCAAACCTTCATGAATCACTCGACAGATATGAATCTGCTGTGAATACATATGCGTTTGTTGATCTCTCGGTGACGTACTGCACTGTATCATGCATTCTTTCGCACTTGCAGTGGCCAAATAGTGGAGGAGGAATTGAAAATCGACGAGAGGTTCATAGTCAAAACTGCATGATCAACGAAAAAACTGCTCCAAAATTGAAATTGAAATGGAGATTCATCACCGGACATACAAATTTCAGCGATGTTACCGCTACCCCGTCCATATCAGACGGTTTCGTCTACTTTCCAGATTGGGCTGGGTTTTTGTACGCAGTGCATCGCGAGAATGGGACACTTGCGTGGAAGACGAACTTGTCAAACCTCACTGGTACCATTTTTTTGGATGTCAAATTTTCAAAGCACACCCCAGTTGTGTCAGGAAAGTATCTGTTTGTTGGGCTTCAGACACAGGCGGTCCTGTTCGCTCTTGACAGGCGCAATGGCGATCTCATCTGGGCGGAGACCCTCGATACAACCCTCGGAGCAATCATCACCATGTCTGGAACCGTTTACGGAAGGTAGGGAAGTCGAGCTGTTGACTCTGATATCAATTCAAAAACAGGTCGCAAGCTGGGTGATTGGTTTTGAGAATTCTCATTTTGTTTCTTCATCTAGACTGTGTCCACCTTGTCCTTCAAAATTTCGCCCGGGCCTTATTCTCATAATCAAAATTAGTCGCGCCTGAATGAGGCTGTAATTTTTGCACCATGAAATTGCAGAACTTCCACACACAGAAGCCAACAATGCTGTAAGCATCGATCGTTTAGTAGAGTACGGGATACATGTCCACTGATCCTGATTTGGATCCGTTCTCTATGATGCAGTTACTACTACGTAGGCGTGTCATCGGCACAGGAAGAACTTCCGGTAGAGTTGTGCTGTACGTTTCAAGGAAGTTTTGTGAAGATCGACATCGAAACCGGCAAGATCGTATGGCGAACAAAAATGCTCCCTAATAACGGTGGCAAGCAAGGATTGTATGCCGGGGCAGCACTCTGGGGAAGCAGTCCCTCCATCGATGCAAAACGAAATCTCGTGTTTATCGCGACTGGAAACAACTACCAAGTTCCCCCATCGGTACAAGAATGCCAGGAAAAGCAGGATAACAAAACAGTTCCGGACAATCCTGATCCGTGCATCCTTCCCGGGGATCATTCGGAGTCGATTCTGGCTCTGGATCTTGACACGGGAGACATAAAATGGAGTCACCATCTTGGGGGATACGATACCTATGTCACCGTTTGCCCTACAAATCCCAGTGTTGCCAAGAGTCCGAACTGTCCAAAAATTCCAGGACCGGATTATGACTTTGGGGAGGCACCCATGATGCTCACCATACCTAAATTACCAAGCATTCAAAGGATGCAGCTCCTGAAGAGTGGCAAGATATTGTGGTTGCAGGTCAGAAAAGTGGGATTGTGTGGGCTCTTGATAGAGATGACGGCCGGCTCGTGTGGGCAAATGTAAGACTTCTGCTCGAGAACCCTCCCACTCGCATTTCTCTGTCAAATTTATACGTCACCTAGCTATAATATCGTACACCACTCCAGAATCAACACATAAATCCATTCTCATTCCAAAAAACTTTGCACACATTTGTACAACAAGAAACTTTAGATCGATACCCTCTTGTTCAGAGATGCAACAATTCCACTCACATTTTGAAGGCGAGCTAAGGGAGAACAAGTCTCATAGTTAACTATGGCAGTGTATCATGGCCAGTGATTATTACAGAGTTTGTGAAATGAAACCTCTTCTTTGGGCTGATCAAAGATTTCTGTAAATTTTGTTGCAATATTTCTGTTTTGCAAGATTGATTTGTTGAAGATTCTCACATATGGATAAAGATCTCAACATCCTCGTGGGGCGCACGAATTATCAACACCATATCTTCTTCGTTGCTGCAGGTTGCACGACCAGGAGGAGATATTGGGGGAGTATCATATGGCTCTGCGACAGACAGCCATCGAGTCTACATAAGCATCATCAACAATAGAGTCGAGAACTTCACGCTAGTTCCTTCCAAGAATGTGACGCAAATGGGAGGTTGGGTCGGGATCGACGCGAGCAACGGCACGACTTTATGGACCACAGCCACCCCTGGGGCAATTAGCAATTTCCCAACAGGGCCAGTGAGCGTTGCAAATGGGGTCCTGTTCACCACTTCGCTAGGCCCGCTCAACGGCTCCCTTTACGCACTTGACGCCAAAACAGGCGGGGTCCTGTGGGAGTACAATTTCAACACGGCGATTTACGGGGGCGTTTCCGTAGACGGCGATTGTGTGTTTCTTGGTCAAGGCATTGAAGATGGATTCATCGGTTTTGTAAATCATGGTGGATCAGTCAGTGCCTTTTGCATTGAAGGAGAATGAGTCACGGTGCGCCCCCACCAAGCTTTCATGAATGGATACAAATTGAAGTGGGGATGTTGTACTAGTTGCTGTTTCTTGCTGTGTAACTCAAGATTTCGCACTTGCTATTTTGCTTATTGCCTAGGTATTTGTTGTGCATGAGGGGAATTTCTTCTGAGTTAATGCTAATGAGGTCACAATTTACAACAAAAATTAACCGCCATTGCATGCCATGCTGCGACCTCTACAAAGCTTTTTCTGGGGGGGAAATTCTCCCCGATTCCACACATTTCGAGCAAAAAAAGGGTTCAAATCATCATTATAGACTATAGATACTTGCAACTCACTTGCTAATCCAATAATTTTCTACTTTTCTCTCTGTCGTTTATCTCGATTCGGCAATGTCCTCTTGTGTTAGATGGGAAGCCCATCTACCTCACCAAATTGGAAACAAAAACCCTGCTTGAAACATGTGTAAATGGTGTAAATGCAAGTTATATAACTGTAATCCTCTTGAATTGCCAAACTAAGTATGAGGGGAGAAGTCTTTGAAAAGTTCAAGAAGTTCTTGGAATTCACCAAACTTGCCAAGACCTTGGAAACCAAAGGCTTGAAATTGTTCAAGAATGTGAAGACTTGTTAGAGTTATCTCTGAGATGAAAACTGTTCATAAGGGGACCAATTGAGGTTGAAAACTTAATTAGATATTAAACTATTACATTAATTTGCTTTGGGGCCTTGCAGTCAAGACTAAACTTGTTTGATTTAATTATTTTTAATGGGAAATTGATCAAAATTTGCATAAATTTTAATGAAAAATGCATAAACATTTTTAAAATTTTGAATACGTTGAATGATAAATGATTTTTTTTTCCCAAAGAAAAGCTTATTAGAGGGTCCCAATTTGTTGGTGTTTTGTGAAGTAATAATGTCCAACATTGTCAACAACATCAATCGTGAACAATTTCATTTAAAATATATAAATTTGTAAAGAATTTTTTTTAACCCTCCCCCCTTTTCCTTTCTTCTTTTTTTCTTTCCTTTTTTCCTTTTCCCCAAATAGGACCTTGAGTCTCAAGAATTCACATGAAAAATGAATTTATGAAATATTGTTTAAAACATAATTGAAAATGGGTTTTCATAAATTAAGATTTGAGATTTACAAATTTTGTTTTTTATTTTGAGGTAATGTGTGTGCCAAGTTGACATCAACCAAATTAAGTTCCACGTGATTAATACTTGCTTATTAACTAAAGCTTGTATGACCAGCTCTTAAATAACAAGTTAAGAGATGCCATTGAAGGTATGCTTCTAGTTCATGAAGACACAATATTACATATATTAAGAAATGTTTTAAAGAAAATAGATAAAAGGTAGTTAGTATTGTATTATTGTGAAAAAAAATGTAATTTGTGGAATATTGGAACTAATTCAAACTAGTGGGTGGTTGAATAGACTAAAACTATTTATCTAAAACTATTGGACTTGGTACAAACATATGATGTTATGACCAGTGTTGGGCAGATATCATTTTTTTGGGATATCTCTTGGATAAAAATATCCACTTTTTTTTTGTTGTTGGATAAATATATTACATTTTTATTTTTAAAAAAAATTCAAATATCTTGGCCGGATATCAGATTTTCACATTTTGAATCTGACCTAGATATCGGTGTTTTCAGATATTCATCATTTATTTATTAGTCAGATATTAGGAGATCCAGATATCAAATTATAAAAATTCGCTTGCCAATTATGTTGGGTGCTAGACATTTTTTTTGGGCAAAAAATCTCCAAAAGGGAACATCATTTTAAAAACGAGAATATTTTGTCATAAATATATATTTCTTCTAAAAGAAATTCGAAAAATCATAAATTAATTTTCAAAAAAGAAAATGAAAAAAAAACTAGTGTTACAAACCTAACCTAATTAATAACCTAACCTACTTAGTAACTATTAACCCTAATATCTGGCCATGGATTTGATATACAAGCCGGATATCAACATCTTTATATTCAACATAGTTTGCAAATATCAAGATGTCAAATATCATGATGAATGATATCAGACACCTCAGATATCGACTTGGATATCACCCATAGTGATATCCATCAAATATCAGTTTTGATATTTGACCAGATATCCAGGGCAAATATCTTGACTTTCTGGATATCTGCCCAAGAGTGGTTATGACTTTGTTGGTATAAGCACACAATGTTTTGAAAACATCTGAAAAATGAGCTAAGTCCCATCAATCAAAACAATGTTTGAGTTTGCCATAATATGAGGCAAAACATCAAATGCACTTACAAAGGCAGTCAACAAAGCACGCAAATAAATACCAAAAAACTTGGGAATGATTAAGTTCATAAGACAAAAAGAGGATGACCACATCCTCCCTTGGAAAAAGAGTAAGAGAAGGAAAAAAATGACAAGAAGAAAGGAAGAAGGATGAAAAACAAAACAAAGAAGAAAATGAAAAAAGATTTTAAAACTTTTAAGTATTACAACTTTTAAAATACTAATAACTTCTTTTTTAAAAGGCAACAATGGGCCCAGCAAACACTACCCTTGCAGTGCATTGGTTGGACAGTTGTTAGGCCCATTACACGAGATGTTGAGCACAGGTTGGGCAGCTGGTGATGTATGCTGCATGTGTGCAGCTTCACCAGTGCCATGCCAGCAGAAGAAACAACATCTTGGTGGGTCCAATGTGTCATGTCTTAGTTCAACATCAATATGTGTGTGCAGACTAATTTGTCTCTCCATCTATCTCAGGCATTATAGCAATTTAAAAACTAGTGTCCATGCTCTGTATCATGTATGCAGTTGTATAAATCAGGTATAAAGATTCTAATGAAATTTATTTTTCCGTACAATTTTTTTCCCCCCACATCCCTTGAACACTACATTCTATTCCACAAGGGGATACAAATTTAAGGATACCAACATGAAATCCCAAAACTTTAAACTTGTTCTGGCTTGCCATGTTAAATAATTATGATTGTTACCCATTTGAAAGAATTATAATTATTTTTAAAAAAAAACTTTGACTAATAAACTAATGATAATTGTGTTTGATGTTGTAGAGTGGTGTAGTAAAGAACCTCTTCCACACACTGTAGGTTCAATTTTGCTTTGGAGGTGAATTGTGCAAGTAACTTTAATGTTATGATCATAGGACATCATGTATCCCATGGCTATTTTATAATTTCAGCCTACTAGGGTGTTTGAGTTAACAATGAAGGATCTTAGATTGCAAAGTTGGTGGTCCAAAAATGTATAATTATTCTAATGCAGTGGTGTGTGCATGATAAGCACTGGGTCAACATGGATACCCCTCCAACTTTTATTTCAATCTATATTAACCTTCAGTTGCCAACTTATTTGAATAACTTTTCAATAATCAAATTTAGAAACATTAACAATGTCTCTGACATCAATGGCTGGCCACTGGCCACTAATTGTCCGTATGGTGATCATAGTGGACAAAGGGAAAGATCGAAATCAAGTACATCATTGGCTTACATCAATGAGAATAAAAAATAACATCAGACAAAAAATCAATAATTTTACTGCCATTCAAAAGTTACAGCAAGCAAAACAAGCCCTCAGATCCAGTACCCAAAGTTAAGCACTTCGTTCAACTATGCAAAATTGATCAATCTACCACTGTCTAAATTTCAGAGCACAATACTTTGATAATTCCATTCAACTATAGTTTTGATCAATTTAACCAACTACAAGGACTGGAACATGTTCCTCTGTTGGATTGTTGTTGGTTTGTCATTTCATGGTTAACCAATTGCTACATTATTTTTGAGCGCATCATCATCAATCATAATAAATAAGCTAGATTTGCTTTTGATAATATAAAACGATGCACACCAATAATTGAAGATGTGTTAGAAGCTTTGTCAAAGGTGTTTCAACTTCAATAAAATTCTCACATAATCTTTACAAAGGACATTTGGAATCAGTGTTGGGCGATTCTCACATTTTTGTGAAAACTGGCTGGTTTTGGTTTTTACATCAAAGTGTTATGAGAACCTGATTGGTTCTCTAATATATATATATTTTCAAGCTGGTGAGAACTAACCAAGGTTTCAGGAGTTTTAATTTTTCCAGATTCACATGGTTCTCAAATAAGGCAGTTCTTGCATATACAATAATAGTCAATTTTCAAATTTCCAGTTTTCACAACCTGGTTATTACATTTTTCAGAAATTAAAATTCAATTTAGTTAATTAATTAGTAATCAGTTCGCTTTATTAATTAAAATAAAATTTTAACTTAAAATTACTGAAACTAGATGGAAACTTCTAAACAAATTTAATTCAAAATTTATAACTCCATAATTTCATCCCTTTCAAAAGCTCCTTCAAACTCCTATAACTCCTCTTTTAAATTAACATTAGTCCTAATAAAATCTACCAAGCTAGAAGGGGATTCCAACCTATCCTAGCATCATTGGACCAATTTTGTTGACAAAGATGAATTTGTCCAAATTTTCAAATTGTAAATGACATTTATTAAAACTAGTAAGGATTTCAATTAAAAAAAGATTCTTTGTTTCAATTTGGGTTCAACTATTCTTAAAATTTGTCTAGCATAAAAGTCAATTGTAAGAAACATGCTTTCATATTTTTTCCACCATTACAATGGACACTTAATGTTTTTAACATCCACTTGATAATGCTTAAAAATCAAAAGCTCTCTATTGATCGATTTTGTTGTAGGCTCACTTGTGCTAGCTATGATCTCAAAGATATCCAAGTTGTTGTCCTTTTCAACCCTTTTATCAGCAACACCCTTTTCAAATTCAGCGAAAACATGCAAATGATAATGACACTTAAAAAACACAGGAAATAAAAAATTTCTATCATATTCTTCAACAATTAACTTACCTTGCTCATGAAGACACCAAAAAAAAAATTTTACATCTAGGGTCCAACATTAAAGAAAACATATTATGGGATTTTTTTTCTCATATTTTTTTTAAAAAGAAAGAAAAGAAACCAAAACTTGAACAATTTCATTTTTCAAGTTGGAGGTCAAACATATAATTCATAAACAACATTTCCATCTTTCATGATTAAGTTGTCAAAGGTTATAAAATCAATTTTATCTCTAAATTTTAAATTCATGGATATGATAGAACCAATGACCCCTAGACTAATTCAAAATATAAATAGACACAACAGGGCCAAGAAAATCAACAATAATCTAACAAATGTAGGCCATGTCAAGGAAGTGGTACTCTTGCATTCTTTCTCATAAAATTCCACATGTTGAGCAAGCAACTATTCTTCCTTGCTTGCAATTTTTTTCTTTTGGAAGGTCTATGATTTGTTGAAGGTCCTCTCACGTACTGAGAAATACCTCAACAACCTTCATGACACGGATCATTTACATCTTATCATCATGATTGCTCTGCAGGTTACAGGACCAGGAGGATATTTTGGGGTGCATCATGGGGCTCTGGGACAGACAGCCATGGAGTTTACAAAAACATCATCAACAATGAGGCCCAGGACTTCACGCTAGTTCCCAGAGCAATGGCACGACTTTGTGGACAACAGCCACCCCTGGCGCAATTGGCAATTTCTCGACTAGGGCGGTGAGCGTTACAAATGGGGTCTTCTTTACCACTTCATACGGTTCGTTCAACGGCTCCATTTATGCACTGGATGTGAAAACAGGCAGAGTTCTGTAGGAGTACCAACTCAATTCAGCGATGTATCCGTAGATGACAGTTGTGTGTTTCTACCAGAAGGCACTGGACATGTAGTACTTGGTTTTGTAAATCATGGTGACGTGGTCAGTGCCTTTTGCATTGAAGAAGAACAATGAAAATTTGATGTCAAGGTGTGCCTCCCACTAAGTTTTCATGAATGGATGAAAATTTAAGTTGCATCTGCCAACATAGGGATGTGGTACACGTTGCTGGTTCTTATTGTATAACTCAAGATTTTCAATGTGCAATTTTGTTTATTACTTAACTTGGGCTTCATGCTGCTCTGCACTACTAGTGATATCCTTGCAAGGCCGATAATTTATATTTTTGAAGATTATATTTTTGCATGGTGAAATATTTGAGTTTTCATAATTCTTCTTTTGCCTTAAGATACTTTTTCATGTAAATTGCAAGGCCACAGTGTGACACACCCCTTGCTTAATATGATATAACCTTTTGAATTTAACTATTGAAAGGCAATGATATGAAAAGACAAATATGGAAAGATAGGTTTTGATTAAATACTAGTTGAAATCATCTCTAGAACTATCATCCAAAAATATGAGACCCCTAATGGAACTTAAAGTTGTTCTTGGTAAACCAGATCTAATGTACCATCATAACTCAAATTATATAGCCAACTTCTAAAATGTGTAGGTGAAGCTTATTGCATAGGGGAAGTCACCTATTCAAGAGCATTGTGTAGAATTAGTTCAAGGGGAGGATTGTTTGGTTTAGTTTCTCACATTAGGTGCACAATTCATTGGAAGATTGAATAAAAGGACACAATGTTACACACCCAAGTTGTATATTTTGCATCAGCACATGTGTTGAATGCAATCAGCACTTGTTGCTACCCTAAATTTGTTGTTGGGGAGTGGTAAATTTCTTTTAACACAGATCCTAAGCACAACAAAACTAAAAGTCCATTTTCATTTGGTTAAAACATTGAATCTGTGTTGAGTTTGGTTCAATCTGGTGGTCATCTGTCATCTAAAAAGAAGCTAAGTTCCATTTGCTACAATCTTCCATCTTTTAAGCCACAGTCACCCAATGACTGAACAAGTTTAAAGCAGCTAAAATAATTTTTTTGCAGACTGAATCCAGTTCAATTGGAGAGCCAACCTCACTAGGGAAGCAGATCTTTCAGGAGTCGTGCCTGATCTCCAAACATGCTATTAGTGTTTTTTTTTAATTACATATTTTCAAGACATCGCAGTGTTTGCACATTCTCAATGCTCGTACAGCAAGTGGGTGTCTCCAAAGGCCTTGAGAAAATTCAGTGAGGGTGTCAGGCTGAATGTACTGCATATCCCCAAAAAGTACCTGGATTTCTTTAGTAGAGATAAAGGCAGGATTTTTTCAGTGTTTGGTATTCTCTGCTTGTTTTCTAGTTCTGCAGTTTGCAGAAACACATTATTCACTAGTGAACAAGAACTGTAAACTATGCTAATTGCCAAAATCAAGTGAGTGGTATTTCCTTGGATTTGGTTGGTACCTCAAGAAGCCTGGAGAAAATTCAATTAATGGCTTCTTATTGCCCTTTTAGTTTTCATGTCAGGGTAGATTTTCCCTTAAGTTTAGAAAACAGTATGCAAAAATGTTCACCACAATGGGCCATATTAAGTGGAAGTGAGGAAGGATAAACTGCAAGGAGATCTTAGGGTTGCACTTCCAGTTTTGTAGTGAAATTCAATTGAAAGCTGTATGCAAGGATAAAGCTTTTAAAAACCTGTCAGGTATAAGAAAATTGTCATTTTTGGCACACACTTTTAATTAAAAAGAGCATCCGATCGAGCTGAATTTAGGGGGGTTAAAAGTTTACAATGAAAACCAGAGGGAATGTATTAATCTGATGATTTGACTCTGTTCATGAAGAGTGCACTTGACTTCTGTAAATACTTAAGAGGGCTTCAAATCTGAGCTCAGGTCAAAATTTGATTGAAATGGTACTGTCACTTGAAAAATGCAAGCACATCCATTGATCAAACCAATCATCATTACTTATAATTCCATTCTAAAAACCATCACACATAAACCTGTGAACCCACTTCAAGTGCTCTGAACAAGAGAATTACTGAACTCCAGCAGTTTTCAGTTCTGCATTGAATCTGACTAGGCTCATGTAGTGTTCATTCCATGAGGACTTCGGACTCAGCTGGTGGATTCTATGTCCTGCACAAATTTTGCTGAACACAATTCTCATCATAGCCCATTTGGTTTAGCTCTTCTTCCCAATGAGCACTAGAAATGTTGCCCCAGCTCCAAAAAATCCAATGAAATTTCATTCTGTACATATTGTATTCACAGTATCAATTCAGACTGGCCCAACCTAATGCTAAACTATACTTCTGGTCTCATTTTCTATCAGACAATCTCGAAAACCAAAGAAGTCAAGACTGTTGATTTACCTGCTTTGGGAGTCACTAGTTGAGCTTCCAGCAGGTCCCTTGGACAAGCCCCAACAATGGTGGGTCTAACATTAAGGTTTTGGACCTGCAGATCTTCTGGTTTCTAATAGGGGACCAAATTTTTCCTTCATCAGCACAAGTGGATTCTTCTCGACAAGTTTACCATGATGATAACCCTCCCGCAAGAACAAGGTCTCTTGATTTCCAGCTTCTGACAGATAGAAATACTGTGGATGCCTTAACACCAAGTTTCTTGGTTTATAAGAAAATGTGAACTCTTGGCTAAAATGTGCAAGAGTGTCAAGGGTCATTCTTTTCTCTACTGTAAAACTTAGAAGTTCTTTAAGTCCAGCAACTGCATGTTTTTCAAACTTGATCTCAAGACAGTCAAAGTCTCGGGGGTCCTCATATGGGGACACAAATGGCGCATTTCTAAACCTAGCAAGCATCTTCCGGTGTCTTTTTGAGAGGTTGTACCCCTTTGGTAGGAGAAACTTTTCCATCGTTGTAATCAGCTCCATCTTCTCATCTGCAAAAGAAACAGGATTATCACTGACATAGTCCTGGATGAAATTCCCAAACACTAGACATTTGAGAGGAACAAAACTAGGATCATTCAAAAGCTGAATAAGACTATCCTTCACCAAATTCTTAGAACAAGAAATCTATAACCTGATATCCAAAATCTTGAACCTTAAAAGTAGACTCTGGATGTCTGAACTAACTTCAAAACACAATCAGTTGTGGCTGATTAAGGACCATGAATTCTAACTGTATAATCTGCACAAGTTGGTACACCGAGCAATAAACAGTTCATCCAACTCCAACTGCAGATCAATTGCAAAACCCTGCAGACTAGGAATCCAGAATATGAAACACTCATTGCCAGGTGATGCCACCATGTCCAATTCTGAAGTCTTGATCTTCTTTCATACATCCAGAAAGCAAGTTCTTAAACCTTGAACATGGAGCTCAAACCTTTGATTTTCAAGGAGCATCTAGTATTCATATGAAACCATCTAGGATTGTGGGATCACATGAAGAACAACGATCAGTGGTTGAGGAACATTACAGCTAAGCATCAGACACTTAATTACAACGCCTTATCTGTCTGACAGTTCAGAATTGCAACGCTTTCTGCTGTTGACCTTCAATCAGTGGGGCGAGAGAAGGGATACTCACCTGATGCTTTAGACTGAAGAACCTGGTGCTTCTTGACTTCTTCCAGACTGAGAGCCAGTTGAGCGTCCCAAGAAGTTAGCTTGAGCAATGGCGTTGAGTCCTTCAGGGTAACCACATGGAGAAAATGAGGGTACTGATATACCAAACGACGCTCAAAATCATTCGGTAGTCCTAAATGTGGTGCCAGATATCCTAATTTCTCTAGTGGTAATCGTCTCCCGATCGACAGCATTAAAACCTTTCTGAGAACCGTCACAAAATGATCCTCCATCTGCTTCATAACATTCTCCTCTTCACTGGACAGTTGCTCTGCTCTAAGTGTTAGTCTGTACCACTCCGTCCAGCATCTTCTCGAGCCCTCTCTCACGAGCTCAAATACGGCTGGATAGTTTTCAAGAACTGGCGACAGTAGCCTGTCCTCCGGTGAAAGATCGGAAAGCTCCACGTACCTCTCTGGCTTCTGCATCGCCAGCTTCCGCATCCGTGACACGAAGAGGTAGTCCTTCTCCCTTTCGACCACCTTGTCGAACGCCTCTTCTTGTACTCGCTGAATGCCCGGCTCCGTTGCAGGAGGCGGTTTGGGAGGACCAATGGGATGCACAACAGGCCATGCCTGTGTTCTTAATCCCTTCCTGCAACACAGCAATACTGCTTGTGTTGCTGCTACTCGCGACGCCATCGCTGTGCGCAGTGTGTTTTTTCTGGCGAAATTTCGCAACCTGGCGACAGAAAAAAGGCCCTTGCGAATTGGCCCAAAGGAATTTGAGAGTACGAGTGGAGGCAAGCTTGGGATGTCAATCTTCGATTTAACACGTGCAGATCTCGTCACATTTCTCTCAAGTTTCTAAGCCCATGTCCTCGCGAATGCGGGTGTAAAAATAGTCTCTTCGGAGATTCGGTACCATGGAAGGTTTTTTTCGGTTTAGGGCTTGTTGTTTTTAGGGTTTTGGGAATGCTGAGGATCGTCAAGAGGAATAAGGACCTTTCCCAACATTAGGTGGTTTGAGAAGAAGCTACTCTAGGAAATGTTGATTCAATTAGCATCTCATATGACTGGTTGCAGTAGATTCTGGTGTCAAATGTCTCTTCACATATTGTGTTGTCTTTAGGGTTGAGGGTTTTGTGAGCGCTGAGGATGGTCGAGAGGAATAAGGATTTCTCCAGCATTAGTCAGAAGAAGCGCTTCAGGAAAAAGTCGTCAGTTGGTGTCTCATATGAGAAGTTACAGTGGCTTCCCTTGGCCATGCATGACATCAAGATTGATGCAGGTGGTTTGTGGAAATTGTGGTAGTTTTGTTCCCCTTTTAAGTACAGAGGTTTTGGGAGACGGAGTACTTGATGCTTGGCCTTGCCACTGGAGCTCCTTGCATTGTATTTCCTCTCTTCTTTGATGACACTGTAGGTTTCTTTCTTCCTAAAACTCTGGACCATTTTTTTTGTTGGTCATTTTTTTGCACACTTCGTGAAATGTGTTCCATTCATGTGCAGACATGTATGACATATATGGCTCAGATTCTTCATGTTCCATATTCATGTTTAGATTTCAACCTCACTCTTCTCCAAATAGTTGTGTGTTCAGGAGGATGCAAAACAGCGGTGGTACCAATGGCACTGGTTCAAGGTGTGACTCCCACTTAATATCAACTTGATCTTGTAGTGCTTGAAACCAACAGGTGATAAGTGGAGGGATCTGGATGCAGAATATTTTCATTTGGTATTGCATTTGAGTTTGTCATCAACCCTTTTGCAACTTTGCTTTGCAAACATGGTGATGTTGTTGGAGTAAGAAAGATTGAGCAGCTGATTAAGCTACAATACTCTCTCACCAGTTAGTGTGGTTGGATTCAGCCACAAAAATGTAAATTTAGGCTTAACCAACACCCAAATAGCCAGAGGTACATAGGTCTACATATGTGGATGCAGGCATAGTGGATGTGGGCAATCACAAAAGGCTTTTCATTCTGGTGGCAGAGGATGTGGGAGCTTCCACCACAAACAAATGGACACAGCTATCAATGCCTATGTCTATCTCTCTATTTTGGACTCAAAGTAGGCCTATTCTTATGTGTGATCATCAGTAGGTCTTGGCATGAGGTCTGAAGTTGTGTGTGTTGAACAGTTTTTTTTTTTGCATCAAATGGTCATGAGTATTTGTACTCCTCCCCGCTGACAAAAAAATCACATGTTGAGTCAAGCAAAATCACTAACCAGATTTGTTGTAGTGGCTACATTTTTTCCAAAGAGCCTCAATGTGTTCTGGAGAGACTTGTATCCTGCAGAGAGTGTAGAAATGCTGGTCTTTTTTAAACAAGAGTATCTTGTGTAATGCTTCTCCTTGTGCTTAGAAAATCACAATATGTGACTGGTATGATCACATCCAGAATGTTCATCTCACATGAGAGTATGTTGTATTGCTTCTTCTCATGCATAGAAAATTGCAATATGTAACTGGTGTGTCACACACAAAATAACACGGAAAGCATGGTAAAGTGAGCCAAAATTAACAGGGTCGTGAGTAGTGAACATCCGTTCTTAACATGACATGGCATAAGAAAGTTCACCATTCTTACCATGACTTGTCATAAGAAAGTTCAAGATTTCAAGCTCAAAACTTTTGTAGAGTTGATTGGTGTTTTGTTGACCTCTGTCTTCATGAAAATATTCAATCTGTGTAAAGACACAAATACAGTTGAAGAAAGACAAGAAGAAAACATGAGCAACATTTTAGTACTCCCAACTCCCAGTAAAGCACTGGGTGAAAATTTGCAGTGTATTTGGAGGGTACTTTATATCCACGAAGATCCCTCCTCAAAAACAGGATGAAAATTATGCCAACGTATAGGTGTAAGATCCCTCCCACTCCTAAGGAGTAGGCATACCCCACTCAGGATCTCTATAGGTTTAGGTTCTTGAAAACTTTGCATTGTGCTCCCTCCCACTCTTAAGGAGTAGGTGTATGAACCCTTCCCACCTGGTGATATCCATATGTTTAAGGTCCATGATAACTTTGCCTTGTGCTTTACTGTGGATAAAGTGCACAGTGCACAAGTGGGCGACCCTCCCAAAATGGAAGGCTGAACTCAGCTATGGCCTCATCTTCGGCCCCTTATTTTGCGAATGCATGGCCTCGTTCTAGGCCCCTTTGTGAATGCACCCGGCATCCAGCGGCTTTACCCTACACTTGTCGCGTTCAACGCACTTGACAGTGGGACGTGAAGTGTTGACGAAGACGGCTGCGTCCTCCTTCGCCTTCGTCCGGCAGGTATTCCACTTTGCGGACCCACAAGGACGCACACACGCAGAGACGGCGACGAAGACGTAGACTCTCGCGACTTCTCCGCAGCGAAGACCGGAGGACTTGTATTGTGCCGATCGCGACCTCCTGATCATTTTGTGTGTGGTCGTAGTGATTCTTATATATAGCTTCGGATTCTCGCATCCCAATCAGTTCGGTTCACGAAGGTGTCGAACTTACGTGTTTGTAGAGTTGACAGCAGCTCGATATCACAAGTCTCCCGGTAGTTTTCGATTTTGTTTGGGGAAGGAGGGGGACGTGTGTGTAGCCACGGCAAGCGTCACAGAGAGTGGTTCTTTTGTAGCAGCCAGCATTACTGGAGTGAGGAATCTGGTATCAGGCCTCGGAGTTGTGCACTGCATCGCTGTACGTCCTTTGAGCGGCAGCTGCAAGCTTTTCTCTTTCTACCAAGCCTCGTTACCGTGCTCTGGTTGCAACGGCGATCCTTCAACTGGCAGCAGTGGTTTGAGCGAGCGAGCCACCAGCTAGCGATTGTGTGTGTGTGTTGCATTCGCAGAAGCCTGTGGCATTGGAGACATTGTTTCCAAGAAAGTGGGGGGTGAGGGGAAGAGAATTGGATCGTGGCAACTGCTTGAGGAGACACTTCGAGAAGCGTTGTAGGTTTTTGAGCACGTTGTCTACCAGAGTAAGCAGGCGATATTTGGCAGCAGAGTTTTCTCCACGGGAAGAAGAGGCAAAGTGAGGCCAGGGATAGGTGAAGTGGAGTTTCAAAGAGACGCAGAAGAACCGCCGCATTGGTTCTTATTCGTTCACTTTCCTCCCAAGCTCGGCATGGCGAAAGCGGGAATGACGAACACAATAGCAGTTGGAATAGCTGTGCAATCTGATTGGGACAACCGCCAATTCTCCGGCTCCCGATCTCTGAATGTGCACCGGCTCTTTGAGTTTTTGTTGCAGTTTGGTAAGCCTTCGAAGTTTTTTGACATATATGTTTTCCTGTTGTTGAATTCTGGCACTTTTCTGGTTTCCTTATCCTTCAATTCATTGTACAAAGCTCTCCTCAAATTAGTTTGCCTTTTCTCATCTTTTTCAGATCCTCAGGACAGTCTAAGAATCTCTCAACTAACATCAAAATAGTCCCTAGTACATGGAAGCAATACAATGCTAGAGGGAAACTTGATGCCATCCAAAAGGCCAGAAGCAACTGTTCCCCGTTACATAGCAATTGATGTAAATGTTCCAATCCAGGCCTTATTATGGCTCTGATTACAAGGGATGAGTTTTGCATGAGAGAGAGATCTATCATGCTTAATATGTTGCAAGAGGAAAGTTAGAACCTTCCTCCCCCTCCCTGTGTTCATCCAAGCAAGGAATATCTTCTAAAGGAAAGGCATGTCATTCAAGCAGTGTATCATTTTCCTCTTCCGACTGCTGAGGGCCTCAGGTTTTTGCTAATAAGCAGAGCTTTATTGACAATTCACTCTTTTCTTTATCTTTCTCTTGCATCAGAGTTTGATGGTTTTTGTGGTCGTTCAATGTACTCAGATATTGTACCCTAACCATCGAGATGTTGACACTTTGTACCACTCCAGAATATTGTCTTGATTATGATAGAGCTGCTTCTTTTGCTTTCTTCATGTTTTCTGTTGTTGTGCTTCTTGTCTGTGAGGTTAATGATGTTAACAATATATCTATGAGAACAGATTGAAGTTCCAGAACGTGGCTTGAGAGACATTCCACAGTGTGAGCAGATATGTCCAGTTTCAGCCATAGCATTATGGATGGATAGAGAGGGAAATTAATACATGGAAGCAAAACAATACATATCTTTCATGGATTAATGATGAGAGTGGTAAAAGTTTTGGTTAGAGATGTCTGCTTTTGTATGAATCTACAGGTGCTTTTCAGACTGGAAGCCTGACGTTGACTGACTATGGCTGATGATGGGATCTGTTGCTGTAAATAGAATCTGCAACAAAGAGCAAAATGGCAGTTTTGAATGAGAAGCTCACCACATTGGAGCAGCAGCTGGAGTTCTTGGAAGCACAGTTATGCACAGCTGTTGATCCATCATGAATTTTTCCATCCCCTCTGAAGTTAATAGTTTTTGACTTCCACTTTTCCAGGTGTTTTTGCAAATATTCAATTTGAATTAGAGACATCAGCAGGCTGGACTTGCAAGAGACATAGAATACTTTTGTATTGGACCATTGCTTTGAGAACAGATTTGTGAATTGATCATGTAGTCTTAATGGTCAGGTCAAGATACATACACCAATTGATTGTTACTTTTCTGGAGGACACTGGGTCTTTTACCAGTTTCAGTCCTCTTTAAGCTATATGTAAGTGACTGAAACTTGAATAAAAGCATATAGGTTGCTCTCCAAATTTTACTTTGTTGTTGAAGAGAAACAGTTTTTCTTTTTTTTAAAGGTCATTGCATTCTGAGCAAGTATAATGCTCAACTCCTATTGCAGGCTCAAAGCTGCTTACATTTATCATCAACTAGCTGTGCATGAACTTTTCTAAATGTTCCTCTGCTGCTGCTTGACTTAGAATGGGTCAGATTTGCATCTTTTGGAGAGCGATTGATACCAAGGATTGACATGGACATCTGAAGAAATATGTTTCATCATGGTCAGTCAACCCATCAATAAGACAAGCTGAGGCAAAAGAAGTGCTATGTCAATCTACATGTCAATACATGTCTTGGGACTGGACCCAGACCAAAAACCCCAAAATAAACAGACCACAGAAACATGTTTGTACTATCTATTGCTCACATCCTAAACCTTAAACCTAGTGGAGTGTAGCAATTCTCAGTTATGCCCACTTTGGTTTGGATCATCACTATTGTTGTTAATACTCAATTAGTGGTTCAAACTACATTACATTTGTGCACAGTTTTAACTATCCTCTGCACTACATTCTCATTTGTGAAACAACAGCACTTCAATTACCTCTTTCATGAGCAACATCTCTGTTTACCTGTGACAAACTGCTGCATCAACTTCTCTTGTCCCATTACAAGAGGTGGAACTGCCTTGGCTCCATTTTCAGGATGGCGAGCTGGTTTAGCTGACTCTGCAGCAATGTTTCATTTCGGAGGTACATCCATACTCAGCCTGTTAGCAACCATGATCATTTCTTTCACTATCAAGAAAGGCACTATATGGATTACTGACAATGTGATTTCAGAAGAAAACCTATATATGTAGTTGCTCCCCAGTCAATTTGAATGAAGAAAAATAGCTCTGATATTCCTAGTTCAAAATGCATTGGAACTGCAAGCAAAGTGAAGTTCACCTTACAACTCAAGGCCCTGCACACAACTTGCATGAGAGGAATAAAGGGAAATTTTGTACAGACTGAGCAGGTTGCAATTGAATCGAACCAGTAGAAGCAATCTGGCTTTGCATAAATTTCTTTTGCCTTGGCCACAGAAAATGAAAACCACCTTTACAGTTTTCCCCAGCTGACAGACCCTTTTCTGAACACAAGAAACAACTCATGATCAACAATGACAAAACAATGAACAATATTGTAGCATCCAACAAATGTGTCCAATGTTGAAGAGCACACCGAGAAAGGAATGCGCAGTTATGTCATCCAATATCCATCTTTGTAACTGCCACCACATTATTTTCCTGCACCATTTGATGGAATGCTTTGGACTCAATTGAAGCAGCGGTTGCCTGGACAGCTGGGATAGGCACCGGCAGAGCATCTGTGTATCCCATTCACACAAGGTCCAAATGCCATGTGTTGTTGGTGTTGTCCTTCACAATCAGAAACACCATAGCAATTTGGATCAGTAACATTAGTTCCTTTTTGCAAAAAGAAGTTGAGTAAGGATTTAAGAGATAGGAAGAGAATTGATTAGTTGCACCAAAAACTGTTAGAGTGTTGTCTCTTGTGGATTTGATCATTGCATCACTTCCTTGTAAAGAAGCTTAATTACTATAGAATATAAAACCACATTTCTACAGGCCCAAAAACCATGTCAAATATATCAAATAAACTGCAATATTATATATATATATATATATGTGCCATCACTTTAATGACAGGCTAATCGTGGCAAGTTGTGCTTATCACCAATATGGATGTTAAATTTAAATTGAATCACTAAATGTTCCATTTTGAGTTTTTGTTTCAACAAAGGACATTTAAAGTTAAGCAGTGTTTTGTTAAACCGTATTACTTTCATAAAGGACCTCTTTATTTTCATAATTTATAAAAAATTTAATGCTCAATTTTTAAAATAATAAAGAATTATTTAAAAACTCTAAAAAGCACTTGAAATACAAATAATTAATAATTTAAAAAAATTAAATGAAATTCAAGGTTTGTTTAAAGTTCACAAGTCCTTTGCACCATGCATGCAATATAAAACAAAGTTGTGTCTTATAATATAAAAAATTAAAATTTAAAATAATTAACATGTTTTAATATGATTTGAAGTTATGATCATGTTTTTAGATGAAACACAAAATTTTACATAATTTGTACATATTTTAACATTCATATGTATTAAAAAAATAATTAACACAAAAATTAAAACATGTGATAACTTGAGAAAACTATAAATTTTTTAATAACAAGTCTTTTAAAATTCATTTTAAAAAAGCATCATGAAAAAAAAAATTTAGCAAGAGGGTTTCAAATGGATAATAGTCTTTTAAGTTTAAAGTAAACACATTGACTAGTGTGGAAATGCGGTTTCACACAAAATGACACAGGCCTCAAGTGCTTTTACACCCTAAAGCTCCAAGCTAGTCCTATTCCAAACTGACTCAAACAAGAGCTTGGAAGTCATACACAAGCAAGAACTTTGGACATCAGGGCAAGGGTAAGGGATTGGCAGTGCAATCCCCACCTTGGATGATGATGCCATGATCCCGCAGTTTGATTTCCCATAACTCCTTCAGAAGTGCAACAGAGGTGTATCTAGCAGTCCTCTTATACTGGCAGATGGGTACTCACTGGCCAGATGAAAACAAACTCTACCCTCCCACACCTTTCAAGAGACAGCATACACAACTGTTGTCACTAAGTATAGCTATGTACATAGTGATTGCACACCACAAGAATTCTCTCAAACACTCTGGATCTCCTCCCTTACCTCCTTCAGTTTACCACTCAGTCTTTCACAATCCTGGCTATAGCTCCTCTTACCCCTTTCCAATTAAACTGAAGACAAAAACCTCCTATACATTTACTGGAGATTTCAGTGAAACAACAGTTGATGCTGACCATTCTTCCTTGCTAAGCTCCTCACACCCATCTGCATCTCTAGACAAGTGCACTCATGTGGAGAGCTACAATTGTTCTTTAAGCTTCAGAAGCAGAGGAACAATATACAATGCCTCGACCTCCCTTGGGTTAAGTGTTGACTCGTCAATGAATAGAAGCTTCCTATCTTTGTATGATCTTTGATTCCATGTCTGAACCTCAAAGTTTGAAGTACCCGCTTCATGGCAGAATTCTTTAGACCTGTTCCCACCCTTTTCTGAATGCCCCCACAACAGTGTTTTCAACACTGGCTAAGTTTTATCCAATTTCACTTATATGTGAGCCTCTGAGACTTGGATAAGCCAAATGGTGGCCTGTTTTGTGGGTATACACATCTTATCCAAACACCATTCTTGTTTAAGATCCAACATCCATGTGTCCTCTGGTATAGGTAACACACACAAAACTGTACTGAATTTCTGGTACAAATTGGGAAGCAAGGAGAAGACTCAATCCCAATCCAAGCTACCATGCTCAAACAGTGAAAAACAAGACTCAAGAAGTAAAGATTATAGGAGGAGAAACACAACAAAAGAAAAAGGGCAGGGAAAAAAAGCTGAAAAGTAGAATGGAGAAAAGGACCGCCAACAAGATAGGAAGTAACCAAACACACAACACAATATAAAACTGCATTATAAGATACTTGCAACAGTTGACCTTAACTGTGGATCGACAAAACCTTTAATGCAGTAAAGAGTTCCAAATTAGATCCTTACAGGCCTCTTCAAAGAGCAAAATGCTGGGAGCAATAACCATGAAACAAATGCAAAATCACAGTAGAGGCTTGTACATCAAATATGACTTGACACCAACCTATATTAAGGAACAACTAAATTGGGGAAAACTGTCTTCAAGCACACCCTTGTTTCAATCAAGACAGGCAAAATACAGCTCTTCCCAAAAACTAGGATAAACCTAAGAGTAACCTTTTACTAAACAAAATTGCAATTCAGAAGAGAATGTTGCATCAACCTACATTGCTTTCCCGAACAAGGGCACTGTCCTTAAGTCCCACATGCATACCCTGTACGACTGACTCATCTCACCTGGTGAACTAAAGCAGAATACAAAACTGCTGCTGCAAATTCTTCCAGCAGTCATTGCATGGTAGCCAAGCCCAAGAAACCACTTCTCTCTTCTCCATTATCATCACTTACTCTACACTGATGCCTCTTGCTCCACAAGATTAAAGCTCCACTTTCAAAATCCCAGTCTGGCCTTATGCAGGAGTCACTGCTGTGGGGCCATTGCGATGATAGGGGCCAGAACCAGTATTAGCACCATGCCTGGAAGGCCTTCCAGCTGCACTCCCACCTTGTCCATCAGCACGGCGGTTGGAAGCTCCACCACCACCATCACCTCCACCATTGCCGCTGTTGCTGTTTGAAGCTCCATCAATATTAGTAGGGGCTGCATACCCACCACGAGGTGCTCCTTGTGCACGTCCCCGACTTGCCATGTCACGATCCCGCTCCTGTCCTGACCCACGCCCTAGACTACGCCCTGAAAATGAGCCTCGGCCTCGTATCCCATCACTGCGGTATGGACGGTCATTCCTGCCCTCCTGCGTACGTTGCCTTGGAGCTGAAAGTGAAACCCAACCCACCCTCCCAACCTTTGTCAGCAATGCAGTACCCTGCGATGTCTGCTGCATACAACAATACTAGCACAAATCTCCTAGTTTATAAAATAACAAATGCTCTTACAATTTTCAAGAACTGCATCAAAACCTACCAACTTCCAAGGTTGTGCAGTATGTAGAAGGACTGGATAACAAGTAACAGTTCTTGCATGTGCTATAAGGTTACAAGAGCCTACAATGAAAAAGTGAGATTCTCAAACCTCTTGATCCTGTGGGTCTCTTCCCCTCAACATATGCTGGGCGACCACCAATTGACACAGGGGAGGCCTACATGACAGGTAGCACTGCCAATCAGACAACAATGTACCACTACCTAGTATTCATGCCACAAAGAACTGCATTTTCCAAGTCGATGCCAACTTGCAAGCACTGATAGCTCTACTCCACCCAGGGATCCTAAGAGGCCCAAGGAACCATAATGGTATACACATAAATGAACTTGCAATTGCACTTTTAAGGTTCCTCCCATATCATAACTCTTCTTCTCTCTGCCACAAATGCTTTTAGAAACTCCTCTAGAGAGATAATTACTAGACCACAATGTCTACGAGCAGAAGTACCTCAATAGCACTTTGAGCCGAATCTGAGTTTTCAAACTCCACAAATGCATAGCAAACACCTTGCTGATACAAGACAGAAAAAATTATGTCAGCAACTCTCAACTGCAAGAACAAAATTCTTCCCAAAATCATCACAAACTGCAGTGATCCATTAGATTTATCCAAAAGTGCCCCAGATAGGGGATGAGACTGCCTGTTAGAGGTCCAAGAAGTCAAAATGTTAGGTGAGCATTGAATTTGTAAATTAATTTGCATTGGGTGCTGCAGTCAGGACCAAACTCCTTTTAGCCCCTGTGGGGGTGCTCAGTATGACTTTTAAGGATAACTATATTACCTTCTGACTTCTCACATTAACTCCCCCAGGCTTGATTGGCCCAAACCGAGCAAACTCCTCCTCAACATCAGCTGGCATAATGTTCATTGGTAGGTTCTTGATGTAAACTGAATGAACATCCGCTGCAAAACATGAGGGTGTGATTTAAAATGAAGTCTTGCTATGCCTCATCCTCCAAATAATGAAAGCAGACCATTCACTCTGCCAACATGTCAAAATCCCAAATTGCACATGAATATATTCCTGATGGAATTACCCTTAGCAAGAGGAAACGAACCTTCAGCCTCAGGAGGTGCATTCTCATCAAGGGTGCTGTGTATGTTGCCTGCAACAGGAGTCGATGAAGATGCAGGTTGAACTGAACCAGCTGAAGCTTCTGGAGCAGGTTGGGAAGCTTTGGGCACAGCATGAAATGTGGGTGGAGCTGCACCCCCTGCATTCCTCAACCGTAGCTATATGCAAAACCACAGATGGTAAACTCATTATCAAAGTCCTCAACCAGAAACTTCCACTCTGCACATGGGCCTCATGGTTTGTAATGCAGGAAGAACAGACCTAACATTAACTTACAATGGAGGCATATGACACTTTTGGCTTCTCTCCTGTAAAGGCTCCCTCCTCTTCAACAGCAAGCGAAGGGACTGAAGGTGCAGTCTGCACAGGTGGTGAAAGATGCTCCTCACTGTCTGCTGACAACATCTCAACTGGGGCTGTGTCCTCTGCCACATCCTTCTCAGCTACTTCTAAAGCCTCCAGCTGCTCTGAAATGTCAACTTTCTCCTCAACTCTGACCTCACCCTCTGATGCTGGAGGTGAAACAACCTCCCTTGTTTCCGTTTCCACAACCACCTCTGCTTCAAGATCTACAACAAAAAATGATACAATGTAAGAAATCTCTGAATATTAGCCTCAATAGTTACAACCAACAGAGCTGAGACAGGTGATAGCTCAGAAACATACCTGGTTCTTGAACAATTGATTCAAGTTGCAGCTCTGGCACACCATTTGGCAAGCTAGGAGGAGCTGGTTTCGAAGGCAATGGTGCCTCATCAACATAGCGAAAGATGTCATTGAGCACAAAGTAGCCTTTCTCTTGTGGAGCCAGGAAAAAACTCTGTGTGAAGTTCCTTTTTCCAGTGCTCTGGTTGGAAAGTGATCCACTGACCATCACAAGGACACCCCCCATCAGGGAGTCTTGAGAGTCCACAGTCTTTATCTCTGCCTTGAACTGTTCATAGTCAAATGACATAACCTTTTTATGGATTTCCTGCATAATCAATATGCAACCAGAGTATCAGCCCAAAAAAAGAGAATCACAAAACATGCAGGAAATTGGAATCCTTATATAGGGGAAAAAACCATATTCCTCTAAAGACTTTGTTGGTGGGCATGTATGTGCATACATTTTGTGTCGCTACAGTTTCCACTGCACCATCAGCACCAGCCTCAGCTCGAGTGAGGCGGCTGGCATCTGTGTAAAACCGATGCACCACCAGAGGACTCTGATGGAGCACGTTGTAATACTGACTCACAAAAGCATTCCCAACCTGCATGCCCCCAACTCTGCCCTTAGTTCAGCTATTCTATACTTGTCAAGGACGTAAAACATTAAAAGCAAGGGGGGATTCATCGATCAACTATAGCAGAGCTTGTTCAAGTTTGATGCTTCTACCCATGAGTTACGAAGGTACATGGTTCGGGAACATTGTAGCATACCACATGTGCTGCTGCTGGGAGAGCAGAAGCGGCGTTTGCTGGATGACTCGCCATAGCTTCTGTACAAAAACCTACAAGAGACCTTTCAGCCAAACATGCATACACATGCACAGTCCGTGTGTTCATATAACCCATCTATGTGTACTATCCCAGCTTCATTGTAGCCCGATCTCTACACCCATTCATTCCTTAAAGATATGTAGACCTCTCGCAAACCCTAACCACCCTCAACTGACAAAACTCTCCCCAGAAAACCTGCAATCAAACCGAATCTAAGCAAAAATCGAAAAATAACATTTCTCTCTCTCGCTGCACATAACCGCAAATTCACTCTTCCGTAGTCCAAAGGACCCACAAAATGCAACCGAAACAAAAGAGGGGTAAAGAATAAAGATGGGTTTACCTTCTGTTCCGCCCCAAATTCAGGGAGAATTGTGCTGAACCCCTCCCCCAGCAGCCGCCCTCTTCACACAAGACGCGACACTTCAAGCGACTGCTGCTACCCAAACTCCGGATCGGAATCTCCGGGAAGAGAAAAAGCACACCGGCACACCAAATACACGACCAAGAACGTAACAACCCGATGCCAACCCGAAGAGAACCGAACTACTCAAAGACGACACAACAGCAGAAGGATGCAGTTGAAGAGCAAAGTAAGAGATGCTGGTTGTCTGCGGTTCGGGATGAAGTCTTCCGAGGGTTGTCAGCGATGATGCAAAAAGGCGGCTGCAACAGTGCAAGAGGGGAAACGCAAGATACAGAAGTACGCGAACTAGATGTGAACCTGCACAGACGAATGTGCAAACGCGTTTTGACCTAACCCTAATTTCTTTTAGGGCATAGAGTGCACTTACCTAGCGTCCTAAGTCTGGACAAAATTACACTTTAGTGGCACTTACTATTTACATGAGAGCAAAAGGATTATTATCAGTGGTGTCCGGTTATTCAATTTCCGAACAAAAGTCCGGATATGAATTTTTAAAAAATTCTCACTTCTAAACAAAATGGATATGTATATTTAAAATCTCACATATTTTCATATACAGACAGTCATGTATTCAATTTTTTTTTTTTTTTTCCTTTCTCGGTTATGAATAGATGATTATTAAATGTTAAAAAAATCTGGTATTACCAATGTTGTCCGGTTATATAAGGTCGACCAATTATGCATAAATGTATATCCTAAAGCTATATCAGTTTTTTTTTAAATATATTATACATATCCTCCAAATATAGATTGATCACTGATTTTAAATTATTCATATTCATGAACACATCGTTTACATCTAGAGACTTCTAGATATTTTCTCTTAAGATATGAGGAATTTTTTGTACTTTAAAAAAAAAACCTTTTGTTACATTTGTAACCTCTCTTTTTTTCTTTTTTTTTTTCTTTTTTTTTTGCCAAGTTGCATAATTTTGAAAAAAAGAAAACATTATATATGTATGGGAGCTATACATAACCAAAAGTTTTATACATATCTAGAAAGAACTTTTAAGGTTTTGTGATTTTTGTAAGTTTGGAGGATATGCATTTAGAGTCAAAAGCTTAAACCTTAGTCGGCTTTTTAAGTGAGAAATGACAACTTGGTAATGCATACCTTCTATGCATATCCATGATTTTTTAGCATTCAATAATTGTCTATTCATAATAATTGACAAAAGAAACAAAATTAAATTAAATACATAATCATCTATGTATGAAAATATGTGAGATTTTAAATATACATATCCATCCTTTTCTTTTTTAAAGTGTAAATATTTTTTCATTCATATCCAGAGTTTTGTCTGAAACTTGAATAATCAGACAACACTAGTTATTATCACTATTGGGTGGTTCTCTCTTTTTTATGAGAACCATAGGTTCTAGTTCGTCTTAACAGTTTGACAAAACCTTTTCGATTCTTTAAAAAAATATTTTAAGACTTATGAGAACTTATCAACATATCATTTTCTTAATTTAATCAAGCTCGTTCTCAAACTGGGTGGTTTTCACCCATGTGATAAAGTTGATTTTCATATTCGATTTTCATAATTCAAATTTCAAAATATATATGTATATATAGTCTTAGTTTAAAAGATAATTGGAAAATAAAAACAAACTTGTGTTGATATGTTTGGGCACCATCTCTCAATGCTACTCACCTCCACACTAAATTAATATACATCAAAACTTAAACTAACATAATTTAATTTAAACTAATTGTAAATTTTTTGAACCAAAGTAAATAGGTTTGTGAACAAACATTTAAACGCTCAAAGGAAATCAAATTTTCACATATTGTTCATATGCTTTTGAAACTCATAAAACATTTGTAACCCTCCATCTAGCGCTTCCAATGTGGCCAAAATGACTAAATTTTATATGCCAATGGGGAAAATATGGGAGTGTTTGGTGTAAGGGGTTGAATTCTCGATGATGGGTGAATTAAATGATATTAGGATTTTGAGCTTACGATCTTGGATTATTGCATCTTTCCTTCCAAAATATAAAAAAGTTTGTAAAGCTTTAATTAGTGCACCCATCAAGTTTCAAATCATTGAAAGCATAATAAAAATGAAAAAAATATGGGGCCAGAACTAGAGAGTGGTCTAGAGTTATTTTTTCAAAAAAATTGAAACAAACTATCATAAATCATTTTCTTATTTTTTTTGTGTTGTTCCTTTACTTATGATTTTCAAAAAACATTTCTAGCTTTCTAGTTTGTGCATCCATTGACTCAAAAATCACTCAATGTGGTTATGGAATGAAAAACGTATTGAAAAATGTTTGAAAATAAGTACGTGTTTGGTAATGGGTGATTTTACCCTACTACCTTAAGAATGAAATTTTGATCCTCTCATGGAATCCACCTCTTTCTCAAAAAAATTTAACAACATAATTAGTTTGTCAATGACGTACTATCAATTTGGTTTTCAAACTAGTTACCACCAAATGTGATATCAATCAATTCTCACCGTGAGAACCAATATGAGAATTAGGGATGATAGTGAGAACCACCCAACACTGAATATAACATACTCTTTTTAAATGATTCCTTAACATTATGATTATGTTTCTCATTAGTAGTTATTTGTCAAAAAAAAATTTACATGTTTGTATAAATCTTGAACTTTATCCAAAATCAATTTCATGTTATTTAAAGCTTCAAAATCATGTCCAAATTAAAAGCTTAATATAGCATTTGAAAGATCTTTTTAGAAGCTATAAGGAAATGGGATCACATCTCATTTATTTGTCTTTTGAGGGAGTTATCGTCATTCGAAATGTCAAGTCACCATTTGTTTCAAAATTGAGACTCAATCACTTTGATGGAAGTCATGTTGCAATGATGTATTGAAGATATTATATCATGATGAAAGTGGTTGTTTCTCTAAATCCCCGTTGTGATGAGTTTAATGTGAGTTCATTGCAAATCAATGTCCTAATTAAGTCTTTGCATTTTATTTTATTTTTGGGGTGTAATTAATATGATTAAGGGATTTTTGTAAGAAAAATCTTATCTTTATCTATTCATGTTCTAATCTTATCCCAAGACTTCTACATGACCTTCTTGTTGCAATGTGAAGGATTAATGAACACATTCATGTTCAAAATTCTTCCATAACACATTGTATCAAATAGTTTATTTTGATATTTTTGTGAGAAGCCTTGAAGGAAAGAGGATTTGTCAACACCAATTAAGAACTTAACAACAATTTGTCTAATTGAGGCAAGGTTATGTATGATTGTAATGTTGTTGTAAAGAATTAGTTGCAAGTTCATTGATCAATGGCCTCTAGTTTGTTTCTCCTTTGGAAAACATTTGGATCCTTCAAAGTATGAACTCGCTACTTTCAAGACCATGGTTAACTAATGTAACCATGTAATTATCATCCCAAGAGGATTTAGCATTAATTTGATGACATGCTTGCAAAACATTCGCATAAAATTTAAAATTGTGTTGGAATTAACCATTTTTTTACAAGTTTTCATCAATTTGTGAAATTTTTTTTGAAAGGAAATATTTGACACAAATTCTTTTTTTTGGGAAATTCCCCAAAAATGATTTTAAAAAATAAATATCATCAAAAATCATCACAATTGCCTACAATTTGAGGTGTTTAAAGTTTTGTACTTTCATATTTTGAATATTGTCAAATTTGACTAAATATATTTATGGATGATGATCACCGCTTTGAGCAAAATTAAAAAAATTGGAAAAATTAAAAGTGGTTGAAATGCAATGAAATTTTCTCCAAATATTCTCTTTTTTTTTCAAAAATTGGGGGGCATCTTTTCTTTAAAACAGCCAAGTTATAACTCAATAATTGTTTTTAGTTTTCGAGGTCGCAAATTTTGCGAAAATTTGCCACCCAAAAAAAGAAAAATCATTTGTTACCCAATAGTAAGAACGGTAAAAAAAAAAAAAATCCAATGCCCAGCTTGCGTGCTAGACGTGGCAGCACGTGCGACCTCCAAATTTAACGAATAGGAACGGCATCGGCCGGTGATTGGGACGTCAACATCGGGGATCGGACGGAGGAGATCCGAAACGGACTTCGTCTCCGAGTCTATGAGCTTCAGCTCTTCGCTCTCGGAGGAGTTGTTTTGCCGCAGCGGCGTGCTTGGAGCTTGGATTGCAAACAACAGCGGCGGCGGCAGCAGCAGCAGCCTATCCAAAGCAGGTGAGAACAATCACCCCGCCTCTCTCTCTCTCTCTCTCTTGTCTCTGCGCAAATCCAACAGCTAGAACTTCGCTAAGGAGTTCTATTGGGAGTACTTGTTATTTTCGGCGGCGATTATTCTATTGATCTGTGAACTTGGAAGAACGTATCTAAAGGTGGTGGAAAAGGGGAGAGACGGCGTCTAGTCGGTAGACGCTAGATCTCTCAACGTTCTGGTCTTCTTCCTTTTGTTGCTGGGACGGCTGCGAGGTCCTTTTGCGCGCCAACTGCGGGTTTTGTGTGTGTTGCGGCTGTGTGTTAGTTAGAAAGCGTCTTTTCCCTTTGAAGAAGGAGCCAGTATTTTTAAGGTCCGCCAGCCAGACAGACAGACACGCAATCGTCATTGGTGACGGGATCCAGGCACATTCTACTGGTGTTTTTTTCTTTCCCGTTTGACTGATTGCGCCATACGTTTCCTTTGTCATCTTGTTGTGTACTATTGTCGTGTCAGGGTTTATGATTGTGGTAACATGGCGGCACTTTGAAGCAATCTCTGGCCATTTGCATGTGGCTAATTGGAAATCTTCAGTCCTTGCCTCTGACAATCACGCGGTTCCTTCTTTTTCGCTCTGTCTGTCACATTCCATCCGCTGGGACAATAACTCTGCAATTTTCTAAGTCCATGATGACATTCCATTATTTCTCTCACTCTGTCATATACGCAGTTCACCCTTATCTTCCTCTCAGCACTATTTTCAGGAATTTCAGGCGTTGCTAACGGATTTGGCACTCGTCAACACCCTCTGTAAACTGTTCAGTAAACCCTGAACCTCACAATGGCTTATTTTAATGCTCATGGAGATATTCTGGAATGTAAATGTGGTATTGAATATTCTGTTTGGTGTCACTATCATTTGCAGTGTGTGAAAGACCATTCAGAAAGCTAATTATTCCTGCTGTCAATACTTCTGTGTGGATATGAAGTTCTAATGGGTTTTCAGGTCTGCTAGCAGGTTGGAGCTCTGAAAGCGGGGTTTTTGTGATCATTACATACTGAGTGGTGTGTTTTTGTGTATGCAGTTTGTTTGGAGAAGAAAGAGTTCAGAAGGCTGAGAGCTTAAAAGGGTTGGAGAGATGGAGGCAGGTAATGGAGTGGTGGCGGTGTATGGGAATGGAACACTGTCAGAGAATAGCAAGAAGGCAACCTATGCTGTGAAGGTGGGTCTGGCCCAGATGTTGAGGGGTGGAGTGATCATGGATGTGGTGAATGTGGAACAAGCTCGGATTGCAGAGGAGGCAGGAGCTGTAGCAGTGATGGCACTGGAGCGTGTGCCAGCTGACATTCGTGCAGAAGGGGGTGTTGCAAGGATGAGTGATCCTGGGCTCATCAAGGAGATCAAGAAGGCTGTCACCATCCCGGTGATGGCAAAGGCAAGAATTGGTGAGTTCACTCTTTGGTTTTTGTCGTAAGTCTCATGCCTGGATCAGGTATTCCTTATGAGAGAGGAAAAATTCCTCCCCTGTACACTTTCCCCCTTGGGTGCAATGATGTTGATTTGAGTGTTACTCAAATTCTTTGCATTCAGACGGCAGGGTTGATACTCCTTTACTTGGTGTGTGTATATAGGTCATTTTGTGGAGGCTCAAATCTTGGAGGCCATCGGTGTGGACTATATTGATGAGAGTGAGGTGCTAACCCCAGCTGATGATGTACACCACATCAACAAGCACAATTACAGGATACCCTTTGTATGTGGTTGCCGCAATTTGGGAGAGGCACTGAGGCGCATAGCTGAGGGTGCTGCCATGATCAGAACAAAGGGAGAGGCTGGCACTGGAAATGTTGTTGAAGCAGTGAAGCACACCAGGTCAGTCTTGGGTGCAATCAGGACATTACAAAGTTTGGATGATGATGAGGTCTTCACCTTTGCAAAGGAGATTGCAGCCCCCTATGAGTTGACCCGGCAGACAAAACAGCTTGGAAGGTTGCCTGTGGTTAATTTTGCTGCTGGTGGAATAGCAACTCCTGCAGATGCTGCACTTATGATGCAATTGGGCTGTGATGGTGTCTTCGTGGGTTCTGGGATTTTCAAAAGTGGGGATCCTGCAAAGCGGGCACGTGCAATTGTGGAAGCTGTTACGCACTACAATGATTCCCATGTGCTTGCTGAAGTCAGTACAGGAATTGGAGAACCCATGGTTGGTATCAACCTCAATGACAAGCAGGTGGAGCGATTTGCTGCAAGGTCTGAATAGTATTGCTGCAGGACTATTCCAATTAGGCATTGTTGTCTCATGAAGCAATCATGGATAGAAGATGGATGTTGCAGGGGGCTTTTTTCATGATCAGACATTCTCTTCATAATCACCAAAACCTGTCAGAATAGAACAGGATTACTTGCCAGGTGCACCAGAGGATTGAGGATAATGAGGGCTGCTGTTGTGAACCTAGTTTAGCTCGCTTCAAGAATATATGGATGACCTGATATGCTCCACTAGTATGCATAGGCAAGAGCAGACCTCACTGTGAGGAAGATCATCCAGTAGGAAAATGTTCTGACTATGTGTTCCTGAAAGGAGCAGCAGGTATTTCTCAGTAAATTTTTGTCTAAGGAAGCTGCATTTTTTGTTCCAGACTCAGTTTTCCTCTCCTGTTACTACGGGTTTGCTTTCATTCAACATGGAATGATACTGTTGCATATCTGTTTTCTTTCCTTGAGGTTTTAAATTCCAGAGTCTTGACTTGTGGAGGTGGACTTTCATTTTCTTGGTCATTGCTCCAATGGGTATTGGTTTGCCCTCCCCAAAGCTCTTTGTGACATCTTCCGGCATCATGAATATTTAATGCTGTCTTTCAGAATCATATATCTTCTACTGTTTTTCCTGGTGATGTTGAAATCTTTGAGCTATTCTCATCTATTGAGAAATAGAGACTCAGAGATTTGATGTTAGCTGCACAAGAAAGATTTCAGGACAGCAGAGGTTGTACTGCAAAGTATTTTATCATGAGTTCTATGTGGCTTGCTCTTGGCTTGTCACAATATTCTTCGCCCAAGTACATGTTGTGCTGTATCACTGCTGATTTCAGTGTGGCTTCTTCAGAGTGCATCAACTGTCATAACCTGCTCGTGCTCATGCACAGTCAGATTTGCAGTAAGCCCAAGATTGCTCAATGGTCAATTGGTGTTGAGGGGAGAAGTCACTTACACTGGTAAGTGTTCACTCTGATAAGCTGCAACTACTTTTGCAGTAATCTTTGAGGTCCATCAGGATTAGGGAGGTCCACCAGGACTGGGGAGCTATTAAAGCTAGTGCTCACTGTCACTAGCAGATTCAGATCTAAATTCACCAATCTAAGATAACCTCAAGGCTTGCAAGCTTGGAGGATCACTGCAATGGAATTCACTGAGGATGGTAGCAACGGCGTAACTGAAAAAGATTCTGACTGTGGGTGTCGAGGACAGCATGTATGCATGATTGTGCATGTCAAGGACATTACAGAGGTGGATGCTTTAGTGAGTGCTACCAAGGCAAAGGTCTGAAAATGATCAGACAGTAAAAGCATTGATGCAAAAATGTTCTGGACCCTCAGCTGAAGATTTCTTGCTTTCCTACACAAAGCAAGACATTGTTACATCCAGAAGAAGTACACACTAGGTACAGAATAGTGAGCTAGTATAACAACACATATTACAATCAAGACACATAAAATGTGTGGAGACAGTGTGTCAGCTCTACCTTTTTACCTCGGATTTATTGGAAAAGCAAAGTTTTGAGGGAGCATTATCTGATCCTGGTCTGGTATCAACTGGTATTGGTGTTGGCGATTAAAAAGATTAAAAAAAATAAAATTGATACCACTCTTGTACTGGTGTTGGCTATTTTTAAATTTTTTGATACCAGCCTGATACTGGTACTAGGCTCAAATATTGATTTTGGGCTGGTATATGGCAAATATATGCTTGGTATATAGACTGGTATGAGATTGGTATTACCTCAAGTCCCTACCAGGTTGTACTGGTATTTAGCTGGTATCAGACTTAGGTCATACCAGACTGGTCTGATATTTGATACCAGTATTGATACCAGTCTCTGACCCTAAATACCAGACCAACACATGTCTAAACCTTTGCAAGGTCCTGAAAAATATAACAATAAATTGAGATTGTATTTGCACAGTAAGGTTTTGTACAAGTTACAACTATTTGAATGGTTGAAGTCAAATTGCAAAAATGTTTCCTAATAATTTAAATGATTACTTGAAGGGCTGAATTATCATCAATTCAACTGACGGTCATGATATGTTATTGAAAAAATAATTGGAAGAGCTACAAATTTTTGTCCTTTGAAAGTTCTTGATCTGTATGTGAAATGAAAAAGTTATGAACACTTAAAATTGAAGGTTCCATAGTCAATTGTTTCAAAACTTTCACTTCGAACTTTTAGGAGTTCTTCCTTTTAATTCTCAACACTTTCACTTCATGTGAAAATGTTGGCATTCTTTTGTACTCATTTCAAGTTTCAATCTCTTACTTAACTCAATTTTGGGAATGACTTAATCTTGAAAGTTGATCGCACACCCAAGCTAAGTTTGTTTAGGAACATGCTAAAATTCATCATATGTTTTATGACAAGTAAATCCCACATATGAAAGACATTTCCAAAATAAGGGGCATGGGCCAAGGCCCAAGTAAGCTAGGTTATTTATTTGGGAATGACTCACCTCAAGACTTTGCCTCACTCTTTAGTGACATGATTCCACCTCATGTCAAATCATATCCTTCAATTTCAAAACATTGAAATTAATGGTATTCTTATTTTTTCACTCCAAATATTTATTAAAAAACACCTCATGTAGTCTTGAATTATTATTGTTTTTCAAAATGAACAACATGTTCACAAGTTTGAATTCAAAAAAAACCCCACTCAATGACAATAAATTATTTTCATTTTGAAACAATTATAATGTGGAGTGAATAGTTCAACCCTTGAATGAAAGCACATTAAGATGGAAAGAAAATCACAAAAGTAGAGTTCATTTTATGAACTTTTCATAATGTAAAATAAGTAGCCAATACTTCAAAATGGTAATCATTTTCATTAAAACTAATAATTTTCAAATTAAAAAGAAACCCTCCAAATAAAAAATCCTATGTTTTACCAATGTTCTTTAAAATTAATTTTTAAAAAATTCAATATAGAGTCTCAAAAAAAAAATCAACAATTTAATTCACACATTTTCAAAAATATTTAGAAAATTTATCTTTCATTTAAAATTTAGATTCATTACACCATCCCATCAAAAAAGTTGCACCCATTGGTATAGTTTTTAATACATTTGTGAGTCCATATCACAAATTGTGAATTATGTGAATTCATAATATTAAATTTGTTTTTAAAAATTATTTTGCAATGTCAATTACTTGTTTCATGCTATTAAAATTTGTGTCTTTTTCAACATTTGATCATAGTATCAAAATTACATAGACTTAAATTTCAACATACTTGGCTAAGTATGAATGAACTTTTTTCTATGCAAAGTGATGGTCAAGTCATGTCAAGCAAAATGCAAAAATGTACTTAACTAGGACTTGTACAATGATTTATTCTTTCATTGTGTGCTTGCCCCTTGTGTATTATCAAGATAAATCTCTTATCTAAAATTCATTTTTTGATCCCAAGCTCAATGATGCACTTCACTTTGTGTTCCTTGTATGTTGCATGACACATTTCATTAGTCTTTCCTTAAATGTTCTTTGAAGTTTGAAACAATCTCACATGACTAACACAAAAAACACAATGTCTTTCACCAATTTATTGGAAAGTGTCGTGATCTACTTGGCCATTTTTACTTAGCCTCAAGGATACAATCTACACACATTCATTTTTAAAGGCATTACACGTATATGGATGAGAAAATCAAACTTATACATATATAGTTAACTCACCATGTGGTTATGTACGTGATAGTACTAAATTATCCAAATGCAACATGAACTGCAACATGTTATAAACCATTATAATACATCTCATGTGTCGCAACCCCACTTTGAGGGAGTTGTGAGGTCACCACTCACACTCTCGAAAATGGGACTTGGGAGTCCTTTGGGACTCTCAAAAATTCAGAGTGCGATTGCAGGGGTCAAAACACCTCGCATTGAAGCATTCTTTATATCGTTGGAAAGGTCTTGAAGTGTAGATGTCCAAAATGGCCTCACATGAGCCATTTGGACATCTGTAGCACAAGTTATGGTCAAAAGAAAGGCCGGAATCAAATTGGCAGTTTGACTCTCGACCACTAAAAGTTGAAAATCGACCTGATTCCCATGCGTGCAAGTCAAGTATGACACACCGTTGGAAAGACCTCGAGGAGAGCTACAACTTTGATTGAGACTTCGTCCCGATCTAAGTTCGGGGTGAGGAGTTATGAGTGTCCAAAATCCTGGGAGTCTAAACCGAGACAATTTCAAGACTCCATTTTGGGAGTCCCGGGAAAAAGAGTCATTTGGATGTAGGTGCGGTGGAGAGCTGCAGAGAATACTATATGGGGGAAGGTGGTGGCTTCCCTCGAGTTCAGGCCGTGGTGAATCAAGTGAGTCCAAGTTAGTTCGTGGTTTGTCCCAACACCAAAAAGGTGCAAAATGAATTCTAACCAACTTGTTGGTTGGATTTGGATGTAGGACCGCATAATTGAGTAAGCTTGTCCCTCTTCCTAGTCTATCCCGAAGCTTTCAACACACCCCTCTCACCCCCCCCTTTTAGTGTTGGAAGCTGGGAGCGTGCCCCAAATCCCAAAAATTCTGCAACTGAGTGAATTAGCCCAACTTGGGGCTAACTTGGGGACTTGGGAACGCGTCATCATGGTTTACTACATAAACACTACAATGAAGGTTTGGAGATCCAAGGTGGGTTTTTACACAAAAATATTCATAACCGTGCTTGCATTTCATGAATACTCTACAAAACTATGCAAGTGTGAAACAATTTGGGTTTTTGTTTGAATGTTGTGTGAAGGTTCTAACTAAAAGTGGGACCATGTCAACAATGGCTTTAGTTGAAGGCAAGAGTGTTTGCATGAAGCAATGCAAGGGAAATAACTTCTACATGGAGATGGAATCACAACTTTGATGAAGTTTTCTAGTGATCTTTCAAGATCTTGTCAATGGCCAATGATCACCTACATTCTAAAAGTGCATAAATTGTTTGGATCCACCACAATGCTTAGGTGCTTGTGAGTTGAAATTTCACCCAATTGTTTTATGAAAATCTCATGTATTGTCTCCTCATAGTCATCATTCTCAAGCTCATGGGCACCCTATGCATTCAGGGATTTTTTCAAACTTTCATCTTGAAATACATAGAAACTCAAATGTTGCATCCTACTTAGAGTGGGATTTGCAATAAAAGCTCAAGTTTCTTTGTGTTTGCTAGTAGTGTTGCATTGCTATATATTCATGTTTCCTTGTGTTTGGTCTTAGTGCTGCATTGCTATACATTCACATAAAAGTTAAGCGTTTGCATGTTGCTTTGTGTTCATGCAAAAGCATTGGGCACTTCATGTGGTTGCTTCATGAAAATTCTAAGTATTGTTGCCTCAAGTCATCATCCTCTAGCTCCTAGGTGATCTATGAATTCAAACAATCTTTCTAAGATTCCACCTTCAAAAAGGTAAAGCTCAAATGTTGCACACTACTTGGAGCCAGACATGCAACAAAGACCAAGTGTTTATGTACTTGTGTTCACTAGTAACATTGCATTGCAGCATGTTCACATACAAGTGTGCATGTTCCTTTGTGTTTGCACTGACACTGCATTATTGCATGTTCATGTTAAAGTTCAAATATTTACATTCTGCTTTCTGTTCATGGAAGGTGGAGCTTCTAAGCTTTCTGAGTGCAAAAGAGGGATGATTATGACATGAAGATCTCTAACCTGGAGCTTATGAGTGCAATGGTGGGCTCAAGGTGATAACAGGACAATAGGGATCTCTTTGAAACAATTCCACTGGGGGCACTTTGCTCCCTACAATGGCCTTCCAACACTGGGCCATCCAAATGGTGCTTCAAATGACACTCCCAGGCTTTCCAGTGGGACCATTCAGCATGCTCTTAGGACATGAACCAACACACTAAATACTTGATGCAGATCAAAATGCTCATTTCTCAGCCAACCTTGTGAGTGAAAACTATCTGCACTTCTCTCAGGGGTGGAGTTTTACAGTCCGCAAAACCATTCAAGAGAGTAAACTCTGAGGGCTTTTTTTTTGGTATAGAAAGGTAACCCCGGATGAAGTTGCTTGGACATGCAAATACATAAGTGATGCAACAATCAAAATGCCAGCACATAAAATTATCTTCCAACAAAATCTGTTCCAAAAAACTTTTTGAAGACTATTTTGGAGTTCTTGGCCACTCAATGCAGACAACCAGAAATAAAAGCCCAAAAGATGACACATACATATTCAGCTTAGACAAATTTCAAAAGACAAGGAATCAAAATTTGATTTCTTGAAAACTCAGCTGGAATGCTAGATAACATCTGCTCAGTGCACTTGGGGTCAGTTTGCCTATTCTTCATCGCCTTCCTCATTTAGGGCATTGAGCCGGGAGATCAAGGCTGCCTTTCGCTCGTCATAAGACAACTTCTTCATCTTCCAGCTGTTCATCACATTACAAGGATCTTCCTATTCAGTCCAAGGCTATTATCATAAACTGTGCACAAGACTAGATAACTGTTAACATTAACCCCTAAACATCAGGGCAGACTTATTTTCAGTCAACATTTGTTGTTCTTTGACATTTCGGGGTTAATTGGATGTCTTTCTTGAGATACCACTGGAAGCAAAAGAACCTGGTTATTATCTACCATGATTTGGGCCAGTGCAAAATAGACAGAGAGGTCAATGTAGTCACCATTGGATGCTAGAACAAATGCTCTTGGTCAACCTGACTGGAAAACAAAACACAAGATCATGCAATAGTCAAGAGAGGCAGCAACTTACGTCTTCTTCTCAGCAGGAGGTTTCTTCTCAGTTAACTGAGAAGTTGGGTCAGCACGAATGGCAGCATGTACACTGGTATACATCTCTGCAAGATCATCAGCCTCCAACCCTTCTTTGACCAGCCCACTGAAATGAGCTTGGTACTTCTCAGGCTCTTCCTCTTTCAACAGCTGTAAGCCCCAACAATACCCAAGAAAAAAAATCAGTATTTGGTTTCTGGAGAAATAATTTTAGATATAGAACAACAGAATTAGTACTTTGCCATTATGTTAGCTGGAGTCACATCAGCTTGGGTGGAGAAAAACCAGACCCTCATGTAGTCAGCAATGTGGCCACCCAGGATATACTTGCGGTGGGTTTCAGCATTCAAACTCTTGTCCTCTTTGCTGAAACCTGCAAACCTCTTCTCACTATGTGGAATGTCCAGACCTCCATCCAAAGCGCCCTGTATCAAAGTAGAGATGAGAGTGCCACTAAACAAGCTGACACACTTTCTTCATATTTCCATCAAACAAAGGAACCCAAAGAAAGACATGCTATAAATGCTGCATCGGCATCCACAATCATTGATACCTACTAAAATATATTCCAAAAAAGAAACATTGTCTAAATCCAGGTACCTACTTTAAATGTGTTCAAAGCAGCTTCCTACATATCAGGATACCAGAATTGTTATGGACACTACAGTCAAGTAGGCTTCCATCACAACAAGCAAGTAAACTAAAGAACAACAGCCATGATCAGGAAACAAAATAGAAAATTACAACATAAACCCATTGACAATGAGATGCATGACTTTTGCAGAAACATATCTAACCCCAATTGGTATCATTTTCTGAAGACACAGGAGAAACATACTAAAGAGTAGAAGACACTTTTGGTATATTTACTCCGAGGAGTGTTCACAATGTTAATGAAAGGGGAATCGGAAATATTGAAGAAGTGTGCAACTATAGGACATCTGTAGCAGGATATAGTTCAGAACAACTGGACAAGTAGTGGCCATGATAAGGTGCTACATGAAGCACATCCCAAAATATGAGCCGGAAAAGCACCTTCAGGGCACCAAAAACTCTGTTGCCAGTTGTAGTCCTGACCAAACCCACATCCAGAAGGGCCCTGAATGGCCTTTTGCCCTCCCCCTCCTCGACATTGAAGTCCTCACCAGTAGCCTGCATTGGAGAAAAAACACACACATTATGATGAGGAGCTGTGTGTACATCCACAAGTCAACTGGCAGTCACTAGATTTACCAGCATTAACTATGCTCTTCACAATACTTGAGCCCAGAATGTATACAAGAACAACATCTCTCATAAGAATTGAGAAATCTCCACCTAAGTACAACACACAATATCAGACAGTGCCATGGCTTGCAACTACTGAACTTTTGAATTTGAAAACACTCCCTGCTGCTAGCACCATGCAACCTTGAATCCCCAGCATTTCTACAATCATTGAATAACATTATGAAAGGATGCAAGAATCCTATAGATTTACAAACCGTTTCATTGCCAGGGTAGTCCTCGTCAAGCTCAAACTTCTTCAAATGTCGGCGAGCCAGCAGAAGACCAGTACAGTAAGCTGCAATAGACACCATATCCCACATCCAACCCAACCATTAATCAAAGTCAAGTTTATGAAGTAAAATCATTGCTTGATATGCACATGTAGCACCAGATGCAACAACTATTTATCTTCAGGTGTCACTTAAGATTGTGTGGCACAGCTCACAGAAAGTATACCAGCAGCATAATTGGTGAGACCACCCTTCAAACCATAGCGTGGAAGCTCATGAGCATAGGCAGATGTCAGCACAATATCACCAGCAAGAGTGGCATAGGTGATTTGAGCCACAATATCTTTGTTGGTCTGGAGACACATGTGTCAAGGAATGGATGCATGGAGTACTGGGGTTCTAACACACAATTAGCAAGGTGCAATCAATACAACATTGTACACTTCAAAAACTGGAGACAGCATCAATGTGAGGGTTTGATACTAGCACCTCCCTGTCTCTTGAACACCTACAAATGGAGTGATTCAAAAGAAAAAAAGACCTACATTCTCCCTCTCACTCTAGATGCAGAGAATAGCAGACCTACATTCTCCCTCTCACTCTAAATGCAGAGAGTGCCACCTCACCTGGAATGCACATGAAATCTACCAGATTCCCCAAGACCAGACACAGATTAGACATAGAGGAAGGCCAAATCTATCCAAATGAAAACACCAGAACAAATTCGGTATAATGAAATGAAAACAGCAACACATAAGAATTTACAGGCTAGAGCACCATTGTTCGACAACTCCATCCAAGGTCTGAACTGAGGATACAAATCGGACAACATATCGGTACTTGGGGGTGTTGTACTTGTTCTTGTCCTGAGTGGTTAAACGAATCCTGGCCCGATAGTCAGTTTTCCCAGCTGCACATTGCCCATATGAGAATATGTCAGCAAGACACACACGAATCGAGGAACCCCAAAGGGACCAACAGACAGGTTCTCCAGTTTTTCAGCATTTGCTTTCACATCCACAGGCATTGACAGGAGACGATAACTAACCCCGCCTGCGCCTGTACTTGACCTGAAACCTCTTGAAGTAGGCCTTGGTCATGTGCGACTTGACGTACACCTGCACAACCGAAGAGAAAGAAAAGACAATTCAGACTTCAAGCTACAGGTCCATGCAGTGCCACTAGATGTCAGTCCTCTCGAACATAGGTCATTGGAAGGTTTAGGGATTCCAACCTCATAGATAAACCATCTGTGACATGGCAAGGTCCCGAACCAGTAAACAAGGAAGACAACTTCAGAAAGAGTGATGCGTACAACAATGAAGGCGATGGACTTCTAGTTCCAAAAACACAGGATATAAGCTCATGATCCACTAAAAGAACAACTGCCGCAATAGAACATTTACACACCGACATGGCAGCGGGAAGCCTGGCAGGATTGAACTATAGAACATATAGAAACAGAAACGAACGTCCTCTGCCTCCAATGAGCAAATATGTGGCAAAGCAACAGATAGTGCAACAACTCCATGTGAAAACATTTGAAGCTCGGGCCAGAGATCACTCAGTCGCTCGTTAATCAGCAGACATGGGAATCATCTCTCGCCTTCTTTCCCTCCATCCCCTTCCTCGTCTTGCTCACTCTCTAACTGTTCTTGTTCTAATTTTTTCCCAATAGTTGTTAAAAAAACGCAGCAAACGGATAGCATAAACGCTTACCATGGTGCCGAGCTGCTGACGCCGCTACTTCTCCGAGCATCACCCAGCTGAAGCGCAACCGAGAGCGAGGAGGCGCGTCAAAGAGAAAATATTTGAGCTTGTAACCCTATTCAATACTCTGTGCCTCTCTCCCCGCTAACCGTCCGATCGCCTCCGCTTACCTATCTTGATCGTCGATCTCATCAACCTAACCTAAACTACCGAACCTAATACCGAACCAATTAGGGAACCGAACCAGATTGCTCTGGAATTTATAAGGCCACTTCAGTTCGCTATTTAGTTGCTATTTAGGTGTTAAAAGGTAACTAGGCCGGGTGGGTTTAGGGTGTTGCAGTGCAAGGCCTACTATTGTCTAGCGAAAACTGGAAGATTAGCCATTGTAATCAGTGTTTTTTTTAATTGACAAATTTTGTCGTTTTTCCAACAAAAAAATTGGGAGAAATTGGGAATTTTATACATGTAACTTCATCTATTTTTGCTAATTTTTGGGAGAAATTCGCCAGATTTTTTATATCACAGAATTGAACAAGAACCATGATTGTAATAAGTTTGTCTGCTAGTAAATTAGTAATTTTTTTCTTTAATGCAATATTTCTTAAACACATTTTTGCAAAGATAAATAAATAAATTTGCACTTAAGGGTTCTTAAATCAAATGTGAGCGCAAATGGGAGGATTGCAAATGATGCATCAATGCATGAATTTTCAATGCATTTCTTAGGTGGGATTATTTGGAAGGATTTTAAGTCCCAGCCCCATTTGCACATGCATCATGTATAATGAACATTTTCAGTTTTGAATAACTAGGCTGTACTTACTATGAAAAAAAAATTATTTTCAGCACAAAAGCTTGGAAAAAGCATTTTGTTGAAACAAGGGAGTGACCCAAACTTAAAATGTTGCAGAGACACAAAAAAGTTTTGTTGGCTTTGCTTTGCCTTTGAGGGAGAAGCTACAGAACAATGTAATTATCATTTGGTCCCACATTTTGAGGAATGTTCATGAGGTGTGACTGTGAATTGTGAGTTTCAATATTTGGGAACTTCATAAAAATTGGCACATCCATAACTCTCAAAGATACAGAAAAACTAATGTTTACATAGTTGCTGAGAAAAGTCCCTATTAAGCTCTGCGCCTAAAACCATCATGCAAACAAATGCACCCAGTCCATTCACTCCACAACCCAACTAGATGACCATTTAGACATCACACACCAAGCACATCCCAAGGGATGCAATATTGCAGATTGTCCAAGTGATAATGTGATTGCCAGATAGTTGTTTCAGTTCCCCTTTGTCACATGAGAGATTTCTGCCCACTTATACCATTCATACATCAAGTCTACTGCTAAAACTTGTAGTTGACAACAATTTATAATTGACCCAAAGCAAATTTGGTACTTATAATCTTGCCACTTGGGTGTAAGATCATTTTGTGAACAAAGCAATTAACATGTACAAGAATACAATTATAGGAGACACCACACATGTCTTGCTTGCCTATGTTAATTGTAGTACAAGATTGTCTCAGAAGTTGGTGAAGAAGCCCCAGCTCAAGGATAGCCATAAGGCACACCAAAGAGCAAGTTTGGGTGATAGAATATTGAGAGAAGCAAACTTGGAAAAGGTAGATTGCACTCACCTTATTCAATAGCATCCTTTGAAGCTCTGGAGAAAGTTTTGCATCAGTTTGGCCCTGGTTCTAACTATTGACTTCAGTTCATTTAGCCCCAAGAGTATCATCCAGATGCCAACCATCATGATGATCACACACAAATCGATATAGTCTGACAAACAGCAAGTCAGTTAGTCTTCATCTGGACAAACATCAGCTCTGCTCAAATTTCAGTGTCATGAAAAGAGTCAACCACAGAGGAAGCTACACTAGCAGCATTTGTCTCTGCACAATTCCAAAATCCCATGAAACTACATATACCTCATTTCCAACTATACTTTGTGCCTGTAGATTGACAGAGAAAGAACACAGCACAAAAAGAGAGACAGGGTATAATGCTCTGTACCTGAAGCTCATCTAAATTGCCTTTCTGGAAGCTGCTAGCCTGAGAGCTGCATTGGAGGTCTGGGCCTTTCAGCACTATCTAGTATCACCCCTGGTGCCCTAAACAACCCTTCCTTGTTTCAAAGGTTTTACATCATCTACCTAGGTTTCCTGTCTCATCTTTGCTATCCCTAGTTCTTCCCTTCCAGTCCCTCAGACATTTTCTCATCAACATTGCCTTCTTCTGCCGAATTATGAGACCCTGATTTCTGTTACTGAGCTGACTGAGTGTGAGGACCTGACCTTGAACCTGGCTGACCAGACAAACCTGTGGGCTGTGGAAGCCTTGCTGGCCAGACACAATTCAGAAAAACATGGGCATGAATCTGATTCATGTATACATGTAACACATTCACGTTCAGCCCAGGCTTCATGCTCATGCTTACAGAATCACAAAACTCATTTGAAGAGAAGCTCAGATGTCAAACTGTTGCCCTTCCTGCTGCAGTGAACCTTGTTTCATTGTGTGCCCTCTAAGGTTGGCTCACAATCTTAGTGACAAAGCAGCTGATTGTCATAGCTCAGATGGCAAACTGTTGGAATTCCTACTATGATGAATTTGTGTCATTGCATGTCCCCTAGTGTGGCGCAAACTCTTACTGACAAAGCAGCTGATTGTCACCACTCAAAGGAGTTTAGATCTCCTGTCTAGTCTTGCTAAGTTACAGGTTGAAAGATCAAGTGAATGACAAGTCATGAAATTGATGTCCAACATTGACCGGAAAAGATTGATTGCCATACATACATTTAATCAATGGAAGAAGCACATTTCTTGACCTAATGACGCGGTTTACAAGTAGAGTCACGTAGAGTTGCTCCACATATAGCACCAAGACTTGTACAATAAGATTCAGTCAGAGTTGCTGCACATATTGTACAAGAATTGTACAAATAGATTCAATCAGAATTGCTGCACATATTGCACAAAAATTGTACAAGTAGATTCAATCAGAATTGCTGCACATATTGCACAAAAATTGTACAAGTAGATTCAATCAGAATTGCTGCACATGTTGCATAAAAATTGTACAAGTAGATTCAATCAGAATTGCTGCACATATTGGACAAGAATTGTACAAGTAGATTCAATCAGAGTTGCTAAACATATTTTGCACAAGAATTGTAACACTTGGAAGCCACTTCTCTGTTGCTTTCTAGGAGGAGAGAGGAAGAGAGGCAATAGGAGAGCAGCAACAGAAACAAATTGGACATCTGCCAGAAATGACAATGAACTCAAACCCAAACTCAAGATCAATACACATCAATCTATGCAACAGGACACACAAAATTGCATACAGAATTCCATGTAGCAGGAGCTTTTTCAAGTGTGAGAAGGAAGTGAATCACTAGAGAAGAAGCTTGTATTGGACAAGAGCACAGGTGTTCAGCCTGTGGTACAAACAATCATTGTGCAAACACAGGAGATTGAAGTTATACTCCTCTACATAGGCAGTCCTCCTACACATCTCCATTTTGCTATGAGTTTTGACAACAATCAGAGACTATTCTACACCTTGAATTGCAAACAATTGCAAAGGCATGAGATCAAGTTATGCAGCTCCTCAACAGTCTAAAAGAGACATACAAGTCCTTCAACACATCTCCCTTTTGCTATGAGTTTCAACAACAATCTGAAGACAACTCTACACCTTGAATAGCAAACAAGAACAAATAGGAAATTTCTGTTAGACTCCAGTACCCAATGAGTATAACAACCAAGAATAAATTGACACCTGATCTTCTTTTGAGTGCTTACAACATCCAGAAAAGCTACAAATTAGCTACCTGCCATGTCTAGGCCTTCCTGAGCTTCTCGAAGAAGTTGAGCCACTGCTTACAGATGAAACACTGTCTGCATCTCGATGATGGAGACGCTCCTTGTGATGATGATGATGATGTTCATGGTCTTTGTGTTGATGGCTGCTACGATGATGATTCTCATGAGAGCCTTCTTTGTGATGATGGCCACTGTGATTGCTTGCCAAATGATGACGATGCCCGGAGCTTCCATGTTTGTGATGATGATCCTTTGTATGCTGTTGATCTGAGTCTTCCTTGTGATGGTGATGATCTTCCCTATGATGATCAGCTCTGTGACTGTGGTGATGATGGGGGCTTGCAGTGGTCACATGGTGCACATGATGAACTTGCTCGTGACGATCCTTGCTATGATGGGAGTGATGTTCAGAACCTTCCTTCTGATGGTGACTCCCATGATGCCTGTGGTGACCATGTGATCCTTCCTTCTTATGATGGCGATGACCGCTGTGGTCACTTGTTGATGAGGCACGATCCTTTCCATGGTGACGATGATGACGGTGATGATCAGAACCCTCCTCAGGGTAATGGTCCTTGTGGTGATGGTGGCCGTGGCCTTCATGATCCTTGTGATGTGACCTATGTTGGCCAGATCCCTCTGTGTGATGGCCATGATGGTCAGAGCCCTCCTTGTGATGGTGACCATGGTGACGGTGACCATGGTGACGGTGGTCAGAGCCTTCCTTGTGGCGACGATGATCAGTGTGGTGATGGGGTGAGCCTTCACTCTGTTGCAGTTGGTCCTTGTGGTGGTGGTGGTGGTTGGAGCTTTCCTTGTGACCGTGATGACCGTGCTGGTGGTCAGACCCCTCTTTGTGATGGTGGTGGCCATGGTCTTGATGATGATGATCCTTGCGGTGGTGATGATCAGAGCCTTCCTTGTGATGGTGGTGACCAATGTGGGGATGATCCTCCGAGTCATCTTCTGTATGGTGCTGATCCTTGTGGTGACGGTGGTGGCCATGACGGTGATGTGAGCCATCCCCGTGTCTGTGATCTTTGTGGCGATGATGATCTGAGCCTTCCTTGTGATGGCTATGGTGATTTGGTGAGGAGTTGTGATCTTGGTGGTGACGGCCTTGATGATCCAAACCTTTCTTGTGATGGTGGTGACTGCTGTGGGGACGGTCAGAACTACTTTCCTTGTGGTGCTCATGATGGTGATCCTTGTGATGGTGATTGCTGTAGCTACTTGATGTGGAACAATTGTCCCCAGTTACCTTATGCCGGCTATCATGACTTGAGATTGAGACATCATCTGCAGCAGCTTCTTTTGGATGATTGTGATGATGAACCCCATGCCGATGATTCTTGTGGTGGTGGCCATGATGATCCTGATGAGAACTTTGATGAGAATGATGATCCTTGTGACTGTGATGATGATGATGATGATCCACTGCCTTGTGATCACGATGGTGATGGCGATTGTGGTGATGATGGTCCTTATGGCGCTGCGAATCTTCATTTTCAGTGTGGTGCCCATCCTGAAGATGGTCTTCCTTGTCACCCTTGTTACTATCTTCTCCTGCAAACTCTTTCTCATTAAGCTGAGAATGTGTCTTGTCATTCCCCACGAGATCCTTGGGTCGCTCATCTTGCTCAAGGTCTGAGCCTTGTGTACTCTTCCGACTTGCAGGGTTCCAACCAGCGGATTTGAATGAGTGTTTGGAGCCTCCTGCAGCCCCCTGTAAGAGTTCCTCCACAACCACATTGTCATGAGACAAAGTAGGAGTAATAATACAATGGCGACAACAATGAATTTTGCACAGATGACAAAAAGAAGCAAAACAGGGTCGAGCCTTCAGTACTAGAACAAAGCGAAAACTGACACGATGAATTTGATCAACAGCATGCCGCTACAATTCCACAACAAACAAATTTTTTAAATGTTCCTCAACACACCAAAAAAAAAAGCACAGGATTGAAAGACTATTGAAACGCAAGCAGCAGAGAGGTGGTGCTACAAGCAGAGCTGGTAAGTTACCCGATGTGAACCGTCAGGTGCCAACTCTATAAACTCCAAGTCGTGCTCCAAGGCCTCCATTTGCTCCGTGGTCACTTGATTCCAGCAATCCGAGCAATCCCAGCTTTCTATACTAGTAATACATGCCCAACGATTGATCTCTTCAAGAAAATCGTAGTCAGAAGTCTATGCAGACTAACTTCCTAACAAATTATTATCTGAACTGGTGCCCATTGCATGAATCTATAGCTACTCCCAATGTCCAGAGGGAAGAATTCTTTCTAAATTGGAATTCATGATGAGAACATTAACATAATATCAATGGGGGTTCCTAAAAACTCTCAAGAGAATGTGCAAACATAATGGAAGTGTGTTTTTTTAATTTTTTCTTTCCTTGACAACTGCTTGGCTATCAAATCCATTATAACTTTGGAAGCGCAATCAGAGTGGGGTATACTCCTGGCAACTCCTGGCAACAAGTCATCCGCCGACTCACACACATGTATGCCTCGCTCTAGTTTAGATAAAGCGTCCAGTAAAGACAGACCGCATTTAGGCGGCGGCTATATATATAGACAAACAACAGTTGTGAGAGAGGAAGCGGACTGGAGGCTATTCTTAACTGCTTTCCACTACCCCCACCCCGATCAACGCTCTACATTCCCCGCAACTAAAGCTGCGGCAGTTGGCGATGGTGGTGATGGTGGTGGTGCCCCACTGTTGTTGTCACGATCAGGTGCGCCAAATCCTTTGACTCTATTGTTAGGCTGCAAGCAAGAATTGGCCAGTACTTAACGTGTGACGCGAGAGGTCGGTGGCTGGAGACGCGAAAGGTGTGGGGGCCAACATGTACCATGAGAGGGATGAGGATGAAAATTTCATGAAACTTGGGGGATGGACGAGAAATTGTGGATGGACGAAAAATTCTAGTAGACTAATAGTAAAGCTGAAAAGTCCCAGGGCTTTTTTTTAAATAATTTTTTTTGTCATATCAAAAATTTGGCCAGTCCCCACAATCCCCCCACCCCCCTCCCCAAAGAAAATTTGGTTGAATTTACACTGAAAAAACAAAATAATTCTCAATTTTTGTTTAAAAGAGAAATAATCACAGGTCAAGAGTGAAGACATGTTAGCCATCTTTTTCTATCATGTTCAATTAATTACGATTTCTTTATTACACAGTTCATGAGACAATTTGCCCCCATGGTTCATTAGTACACACAGGGCTTGAATGTTTTGCTTAATCCACGGCTCTAGTGTTATGGGCCTTCCAACATTAAGTAAGTAATTGTCATTAGGAAGAGATTCCAGCCTTTAGCACATGCTTTTTAGGGACAAATGCTCTTTTATAAGCTTCTTAGGGGCTCTTTCAAATGCATGTGACTGACACATAGAACATCATTGTGAGGTCTAGCAAATAGTCTCCAAAGTAACCATTTAATCCATCTAATCCTCCCCTCACAAGTATCTAAAATGGTAACACCATCATATCAGTGTTTTTCTTTTTGGCGGATTTTCACCTTTTTTTGACTTGACAAATATGACTTCGACACATTATATATGGATTTCTGCGAAATAAATGGCTATAATTCACCAGATTTCTACAACAGGTTCCACCGGATAGCCAAAACATCAATGGCAACTAATGTGGTAAGAATCTGAGTATGATTTGAAACTATGTGCTAAGAATCTCTCAACCCATGCTACTGGAACTCCTAGGGGAACTACATAAACCCTCAAAAGTCTAGTATTATATGGATTCAAAAATATACAGCTTCTACCTGTTTGTAAACTGCTATTCATGTTATTCCTATAATTCCCATTTGATTTTACCAAAAGTTCCAATTTGAGTCCACATTTGTGTTTGGAATGGGCTTCCTGTTGTGGGAGAGACGGGTCAAAAGATGATTGATAGGCATCAAGAATTGTGAGCCATTTCGATGCATACTTTGAAGGAGAGAGCAACCCAAAGAATGAAAATAACTGAAACCTACATACCAAAATTTAAGTTAAGTACATTGAGAGGAAATGCCATAAAACAAGGAAAATGTGGGCAGGGACAGCCTGAATTTCTGCACCAGCACAAACATCAACACCTTCCTGACTGACTATATATATGAACACCTTTTGAGAAAAGGGAAAAGTGTTGGAGTGGAAGCTGTAGCAGGAGGGTCAACTTCAAATTATCAAAGTTGTGAAACCATTGGAGCTTGAGAAAAGAAAACATTTCATGTTGATTCTATTTAGTAACCTGAAGCTCTTTTTTTGGGTTTGTACAAAATGGCACTCTTATGGATCACTCCTATGCATGAAGTCTTTGAATAGTTGTGAGGAAAAAGTTGAGAACAAGCCCTTTTTAAAAATTCTGAATGAATCTTCATATCAGACTTCTATTTGATGGTGAAATGGTGCAAAATGTTGACCTCAAAAAAATAAAGGTAATATATTCTCATGCAGATTATTGCAAATTTTGCAAAAATTTGATTCGATCACACCCCAAAACAAAGTTCGCCAGATTTAGACAAATTTCTAGTATTTAACGCAAGTTTTTCTGGCAGATTTGTGACTATCAATGCTAAATCCTTTTTGGGATGATTGTCACTTAGTGCTAATCACGACAATAAATTTCAAAAAGGCTTGTTCAGATAGCAAAATAATTGAACACGTACAAGTTATATTTAAAGTACCCTTTGGCCAATCTGTTAAAAAGTGCATTGTTCCTACTAGCAAAAATGTGTTATTCTCTATCTATATGAGCTGGCTACTAAAGCTCCTATTCTATTGCTTTCTGCATTAATGCAGTTAGTTACATCATAACACTTTGAGAATAGGCCTGCTTTGATAAAATGCTTTCTGGTAACATGGGTTTCTTCCAAAACTTGGCCACCTCCAAAACTTATTCATGCCACGGAAACAAAGGGTATAAAAACTTCTTCACAGTTCAAACATAATGGCTCAGCCATTTGTGGGGGATTGAACTTTGACCACATGTCATATGGAACTTGGTATGGAAAGTTGTCTATTGTGAAAAACTTTTGAGCATGCATAGCAACTACTTGCATATGAAAGTTCAAGTGATTTCAGACTTTGTTCTCCAAGAAGAAAATTGAATTGAAATTGGTTCATCTTCAACATAATAAGAACATGAATTATAATAATTTCTACATTAAAATTCTCCAGAAAAAAATAAGACAAAAGTTGTGATGCATGGATGATTGCTAGAGATGGATGAGAGGATTAACAATCATGGGTGTTGGCCTTGTCAAACACAAGGGCACTACTTCCATGGCTTGAGCAAAGTTCAAGATCATTCCCACCTTAAAAAGACCATGTTAAAAGATGCATCCAAAAAAAATGAGAAGAACCATAAGAGCATGTTTTTCCTTTTTAGATTTTTCACATGTAGGTTCTAATAGAACCCTTTCATAAATTTCAATTGGTGCGGAAAGGTCATCTTTTGATTTGCCTACATCAACTACAAGGGATTCAATTACATTTTTACAAAAATGATGTTAGTTCAAAATAAGATATTTGTTTATTATTTTAGAGCTAAATTATATGAACATTTAAAAAGTGAATTAGGCTATCAAAATAATCTTGAAAGTCCTCATAAAATAAACAAAGCATCTAAAAATATGGCTAAATATATTTATTTCATATATAAATAAGTTTAAGTATATGACAATTGCCAAACCTACCATTGGCCACTTGGGTTGAATGAGATTGAATTCCATCAATTCAACAAAGGCATACACTTTGCCATGATCGCTTTTTAAAGCTTCAAGATGGATATCCATTTGGTTTTAATAATTTTTAAAAATTATTCCCCTTGATTTCCATGATTTGAACAAGACTTTTTTTTAATTCCAAAATGTCTTTTAAACAAGTTGTTGACCTAACCATATTTAGGTTGACCATGAATGAGTTAATCCTAGAATTAAGAACTAATTTGACAAAGATTGAATAGTTAGGTTAATTTATGAGCAACATAATAAACGTTTGGAAAAAAGACAACACTCGTGAATCTTTGATTTGTTTTTTGATTTTTCCTTCCTTTTAGATACATTCACTCCACATACCAAAATGCATTAACTTTTTGGAAATTGTATCTATAACAACTTCAATGAGATAATATTAATGCTTAATATACCCACCACCATTTCAACACAAGCCAATATAGGGACCTAAGTCCAAAAAATTGAATACACAAGCATGGACATAAATCTAAAACTCATTGTTAATGGAATTGTAACTTTGTAACAAAAGTGCAAGCAATGAACTAAACAAACTATATGACATCCATAATCATATTGCATTTTCAAACATGCATAAATTTATCAAGAATCCAACTAATCATATTAGACCGATGCATTTTTAAATTGTTGGGGTCTTTTAAGTTAACAAGTAGTTCGCACAAAGACTCCCTAAACAATGTAAGGTGATCACATTCAAAACATGAAACAAACTTTTGATTAAGACATATTTTTGGTTCTTATCACTTACATATGTATTTATTTTGATCAATTTAAATTGAGTTAGGACCTTTTAAAGCATACAACTTCATTTTTTTCAAATGCGAATAATTTTTTGCAACATATTCATCATGTTTTTTCACTCCAAGCCTAAACAAGGCACACATTTCAATCTTACAATCATGATGCACTACAAAAAAATCACATTCGTCAAAACCACATTATCCTACAACTAAAGCTCAAAAAACAACTCATATACAACTATTGTGTAACTATGCTTTAGATATTACAACTAGTTTACAATTATCCTCCTTGAAATATGGTATTAATAAACAAATTGCAATGTCAAAAAACTAATTAATTTTATCATGATTGTAAGTGAGTTGAAAATGAGTTTTTATACAATAATTTATACACATGGTACATACATATGTAATTAACCATATTTGACTTTATAAGAAGTTGCATTGTAACTACATGTGGCAACTACTTTAGAATCGTTGTAAATGTGCCACTAAAATAACAACTATGTTGCAACTAGTGTCAAATGTACATACATGCAATCACACCACATGTCCACATTTCCACCACCTGTTATAAAATACATTTGCAATTAGTTTTCAATTATGATTCACATTGATACAATTGGCACAACCATTATGCACCATTATTAAACTACTAATGTTCAATTATGTTATACCTATAGTGCAATTGCTTATAACTTAATAAGCATACATATTCATATGTAATGTTTTATAAAGAATTATTGCTTCAATAATTTGATAATTAAATGTTAATTATGTTTAATACACTTATTTATTATGAGCTTATTGATTATACTAAATAATTGACTATTAATATGAATAATAAATAAGTATAATTCACATATTAATCAATTTTACATTATCTAACAAACTAATTACTTACTGAATAATAATCAAATAAAATTTTATCCAAGTTGAGGATATTTCATAATGAATTAGATCGATTACTTGAAATAATTATTAACTCATTAATAATTACCAAATCATTAATTTTATATAATTTAGATGTAAAATTAAAAGCAATGTGTATATTATATTAAAAATGCAATTCAGTGTACATATGGATATGCCTATATATACCTTGATGTTTTCAACCCAAATTCATATTTACTATTTAATATTTAATAATGAATTACTTTTCAATAATTTATTACATATTAATTATTATAAACTAATTAACTAAACTTATAATTAATTACTTGAAATAAATTTTAAAATAATTAAATTGATTAATTATATTTTTTAATGTATTTGTTTAAAATAATTAATTATCATATATTTAATTTATTTTTCTTTCATGAAATCAGATAAATTATTTTGATAATTAGTTATCTGAACAAATAATTAATTCATATATTTAATTATCCTATAACCACTAAATTCACTATATAACTTACATAATGGAAACCAAACACAAATCATGTGGGAAAAATTTTATATAATTTCAATTCAATTTGCAACTAAAGAACAATTAATAGATTTAATACATATGTTTTGTTTTCGAATCCCATGTTACAAATTATATAAACAAGGTGTGTTTTTTAATGTTCTCACATTTAAATACTTGTGCCATTTTGGGATGAACTTCAAAATTCTTAATTTTAAACACAAAACATAATTGTTTTTAAAAAAATTCATGGCTAATTTCTAATTCACTTAGTCTTATGTTTTCCCACCTACTTACTTACCTAAGTAAGTAAATATGTCCTATTTTTATACCTACCTATGTAAATAGGTAGGTAAGTAGGTCCTTGGTAAGTACGTAGGTATGTAGGTTTTAATACCTACCTACCTAGTTACCTCTAGTTATGTACAACCTACCTAACTATTAAATTTTTTTTAAAAAATTCTAAAATCTTACATATTAATTTACTTGGTCTTCCCGTCTGTCTGTGACGTGACATTCTGTTGCATAATCATTTTTTATGTTTCTGTTGCGGAACCGGCCATAGGGAAAAGCATTTTCGTCTGGAACTGGCACCCCCGGGAAACCTGTTTCATTTCTACACAATTGTCCGTCCATTCGTCCATCCGTCCGTCTGTGACAGGGCGTTTCGACCCGTTAACGGTCTCTGCGATGCCGATTCTGCAACCCCCCAGAAATGAGCCACAGAGACCGATTCTACTACGTATTTGCTTCTTTTTTTATCTTTTTTTTGGATTAAAAAATAAAAAATAAGAAATGGGCAGAAAAATCTAAGGCTACATATTTGCTTCTTTTTTTATCTTTTTTTTTTGGATTTGTTTTTTCGGATTTTTCTCCCCTTCTCTTAAATTAACAAAAATGAAGAAACAATTTTTTAAAA
>Ga0116227_10000148_pt1 | contig 116554 bp, 108 predicted proteins | sample S1TSphgellanicum_FD_89693 | JGI IMG/M metagenome (GOLD analysis project Ga0116227, IMG submission 89693) | Host-associated microbial communities from peat moss isolated from Minnesota, USA - S1T2_Fb - Sphagnum magellanicum MG | ecosystem: Host-associated > Plants > Peat moss > Unclassified...
CGACCTTAAGGTGGTTATTGCGGCGGGGCTCACCTCTTCCCATCCCGAACAGAGTAGTTAAGCCCGCCTGCGCAGATGGTACTGCAGTTATGTGGGAGAGTATGTCGTCGCCTTTCTTTTGAAAACCCTGTTTCTAACAAAACAGGGTTTTTTATTCAAACATTTACTTATTCGCTTAAGTAAATATGGTACCTTAGCTCAGATGGTAGAGCAATGGACTGAAAATCCATGTGTCCCTGGTTCGATCCCTGGAGGTACCACATAATGCTCGGATGGTGAAATTGGTAGACACGCTGGACTTAAAATCCAGTGAACAGCAATGTTCGTGCGGGTTCAAGTCCCGCTCTGAGTACTAAAGACTTCAATTGGCTATGCTAATTGGAGTTTTTTTTTGTTATAAATTGTAATTTTTGTCTATTAGATGATCATAGATTTGATTCAAAAATCAATCAATTAAAATTATTTTGAAGTTTGGAATCTAATAAGAAGTTTTCAAATAAGAATTTCATTTAAAATAAAAATTCTCGTTACATGTAAATCGCGTTAGGGTGGCGGTATTATTTTTTGATATACTATAATTCTGGTAACCTGTATAGCAAAAGATTTAGCGATCAGTACGATCCGCCTCTCCGGAATCGCCTGTAGAGCTCATATTTGAAAAAAAATATTTTAATTTTGAAATAAAGGCCTATTTTTAAATCTAAATATTTTAATCATGAAAAAAGTAATTCTATTTGTTTTTTTATTTTTTGTATCGCTTTGTAATGCACAGAAACAAGATGTTCAGAGAACTATAGAGATTTTTTTTGAAGGATTTCATCAAAAAGATACTGTGAAAATGCAATCTGTCTGTTCTTCCAAAATTATTTTACAGTCCATTATCGAGAGTGCGGCTAAGGGAAATAAATTATCTGATGAAACTGCTAATGAATTGTATAAATCGATTGTATCAATTCCGTCGACAATGAAGTTTCAGGAAAAAATAATAAGATTTAATATTCAAATTGATGGTGCAATGGCTCATGTGTGGGCACCATATGAGTTTTTTGTCAATGATAAATTGAGCCATACGGGAGTAAATACGTTTACTTTGTTTAAAGAAAAGGATACTTGGAAAATTATTTATTTAGTAGATACGAGAAGAAAATAATCTTTTAGATTACTTCAGTGAGATAATAATGGCAAATATCGGCTAATAAACATTCTTCGCATTTTGGCTTTGGTCTGCAAATTTCTCTTCCTAAAAAAGAAATTGCCATTCCAATTTCTGACCAGATTGATTTTGGTAAAACCTGCATCAGTTCTTTTTCGACTTTGTTTCCATCTTTACTTTCTTTTATAATACCAATTCTTGGTGCGACTCTAATAACATGTAGATCCGCAATAATACCTTCTGCCGGTCGGCCTGTTTCTCTTAAGATTACGTTTGCAGATTTTCTTCCAATTCCTTTTAGGGCGGTTAGTGCTTGCATTGTTGTTGGAATATCTTCGTCATTTTTAATGGTTTGAGCTATTTCTAAAAGCCATCCTGCTTTTGTTGGATAGTTTCTGACTTTATTTATATAGGGAATAAGAGTTTCCGAATCGGTTTTTGATAAACTTTTAAGCGTTGAGAATTTTGCAAATAATTCCGGCGAAATTTTATTGATATTTGCATCAGAATCCTGAGCAGATAAAACGACCATAACCAATAGCTGATAGGTATTTTTATATTCGAGGGGATGCTTTTTTCCTTTATATTTTTGTAAAATGGGTTGTAATTTAGTTTCCCAATCCGATGTTTCTCCAAATAAATCCATTTTTGCTTTCTTTAAATTAAATAATTAAAACATAACTATCACAAAATTAAGTAGTTTTGATGAAATCTATGATTTTTTTTATAACATTTTGGTTTCCAAGTATTTTCCTGTGACCTAACGCCTCTGTTAAAAATAATTCGCTATTTAATAGATGTTGGTTAATATGAATTCCGGCTTCTACAGGAACTTCAGGATCATCTTTATCGTGAATTACCAAAACAGGAATCTTAATTTTTTGTGCTGCTTTATAAGCTGAAAAATCATCCATTTTTACCTGATACTGCTCTTCAAAATGATCACGTAATCTATTGGTGATTTCTGCTTTTAAACCTAATTTAGAAACAAATTCTTCCAGAATATCATGTACTATATCTCCACTACCAATAATAACAGCTTTTTTTACCTGTAAACCATCTTTAATAGCATTTAAAACTGACATACCTCCTAATGAATGCCCAATCGCAATTTCAAAAGATCCATATTGTTTTTCTAATTCTAAAATCGAAGCGATAAATTCAGACATTATTGTTGTTTTTCCTTCAGATTTCCCATGTGCCGGAGCATCAAAACTTATGGTTGAATATCCATTTTGTAAAAGCTCGTCGGCTATTTTAAATAATTGTGTTCCGCGACCTGACCATCCATGAACCAATAAGATTTTGCGACCGCTTTTACCGTATTGATATGTAACGATACTTTTATTAATTGCAGGAATCAGGAGATGTTTTTTATCACTTTTTTGATCCATTTCAAGCTCTCGTTTTGGAACTTTATGTTTTATTGGTGTGGTAAAAAGTTTTGCGGCAAATGAAGTTGCAAGTTTTGGTGAGACAAAAGCAAGTATTTTAGCTGATACTACAATAACCTGTGGAATTTTTAAGGATTGAGTAGGATTTGTGGCCTTTTTTGTCATATAAATAATTTTTTTTTGAAGCCTTAAGTTTACTTATTTTTTGCTAAATTTAGGAAACATAAAATTAGCATATTAATGTGTGCCTATTAAAAAAATAATTCACAATTAGTTTATAAATTTCTTTATGGAAATATTTCATATCAGTGCTGAGTGCTATCCTATGGCAAAAGTAGGCGGTTTGGCCGATGTTGTTGGGGCATTGCCAAAATATCAAAAGAATGCCGGTCATCAGGTTCGTGTTGTTGTGCCTTGTTATGATACTAAATTTAAAAACGAAAATGAGTTTGAATGTGTTCATTGGGGAACTATAAAACTTGGAAATTTTGATTTTCCGTTTAGCGTCTTAAAAGAAACTACTGATAAGTTAGGATACGAATTATACCTGATAGAAATTAACGAACTCTTTAATCGTCCGAATGTTTACGGATATGAAGACGATATAGAACGTTTTTTTTCTTTCCAGATCGCAACCTTAGATTGGATCGTTGCCCGTAAAACTGTTCCGGATATTATTAATTGCCATGACCATCATACGGGGTTAATTCCGTTTTTGGTGAAGTACGGATATAAATATGAGAGTTTAAGAAGTGTAAAAACGGTAATTACGATTCATAATGGTTTATACCAGGGCTGGTTTGGTTTTGATCAATTACACTATTTACCGGAATTTGATTTAATGCATGTTGGGTTTTTAGAATGGAACAATTCTCTGAATTCTTTAGCGGTGGGAGTAAAATGTGCGCATGCCGTGACGACTGTTTCTCCAAGTTATCTGAATGAAATTAACGTTTCGGCGAATGGCCTGGAATCTTTATTTAATTCGGTTAGGGATAAATCAAAAGGGATCCTGAACGGAATTGATTTTGAAGTGTGGAATCCGGCAAAAGACCAGATGATTGCCGAAAATTATTCTATTGAAACTCAGGAAACCGGTAAACAAAATAATAAAGAAAAGTTATGTGAGCAATTTGATCTTGATCCTACGAAACCTTTATTTAGCTTTATTGGGCGTTTATTTGAAGAAAAAGGGGGGGATTTATTGCCTCAGGCTTCTGCTTTGGCTTTATCCGAAAACTTTGAAAATATCAATATCCTGATTTTAGGATCGGGAAATGCACAGATAGAAGAGCAGTTGCTTCAGTTAAGAAATGATTACAATGGCAATTACAATGTATTTATTGGTTATAATGAAGAATTGGCACATTTGATTTATGCAGGTTCTGATTATATTTTAATGCCCTCGAGAGTTGAACCTTGCGGACTAAATCAGATGTATGCTTTGCGTTACGGAACTATACCAATTGTAAGAAGAACTGGAGGATTGCGCGATACCGTAATTGATTTTGGTGATAACGGAAACGGTATTTGCCATGATCAGGCTTCTGTGGGGGACATTTGTTATTCTATAAATCGTGCCGTGAAATTGTACGATGATAAAATAAAATTTAATGCAATAAGAAAAAAAGGAATGATTACAGACCATTCATGGGAAAGAGTCTGCCAAGAATATATTGAGATATACAACCTAATAATTGAGAAAAATGAAGTTTAAAAAGAAAAATGTAGTTGCTATTATTTTAGGAGGAGGACAAGGATCACGTTTGTTTCCATTAACAGAAACCAGATCAAAACCAGCAGTACCAATTGGTGGAAAATACAGATTGGTTGATATTCCTATTTCAAATTGTATTAATTCTGATATTTTTAAAATATTTGTTTTAACGCAGTTTAATTCAGCATCTTTAAATGCACATATTAAGAACACTTTCAATTTTAGTATTTTCAGCCAGTCATTTGTAGATATTTTAGCAGCAGAGCAAACACCTGATAATCCAACGTGGTTTCAGGGAACTGCAGATGCTGTTCGTCAATGTATGTCACATTTTTTAAAACACGATTTTGATCACGCTTTAATTCTTTCGGGAGATCAGTTATACCAAATGGATTTTAACGAAATGCTGGAAGCTCACATTGCGGCAGATGCTGAAATTTCTATTGCTACTTTACCGGTGAATGCCAAAGATGCACCTGAATTTGGAATCTTAAAAACATGCCATGAAAGTTATGTGGAAGCTTTTATTGAAAAACCTGACGCATCCCTTTTACCTGAATGGGAATCTGAAGTAAGTGATCACATGAAGGAAAAAGGTAAAAAGTATCTGGCTTCTATGGGAATCTATATTTTTAACCGTCAGTTATTAGAAGACTTAATGGCTAATCCTGAAACAAAGGATTTTGGTAAAGAAATTATTCCGCAAGCTGTTGGTAAACACAAGATTTTAAGTTACCAATACGAAGGATATTGGACAGATATTGGAAATATTGAATCTTTTTTTGAGGCCAATATTGGTTTAACGGCAGATATTCCTGAGTTTAATTTATTTGATAACGATAATAAAATTTTTACCAGACCAAGATTATTACCGCCATCAAAATTTAGAAATTCGATTATCAATCAATCGCTAATTTCTGAAGGCTGTATTATTAATGCTAAAGAAATTAAAAGTTCTGTAATTGGAATTCGTTCCAGAATAGGCGTAGGAACGGTTCTTGAAAACTGCTATGTAATGGGGAACGATTTTTATCAGGATCTTGATGAGATGAATCATGAAAGTAGTATTAATAAAATTCACGTAGGAATAGGAGAAAATTGTTTTATAAAAAATGCCCTGGTGGATAAAAACGTTCGTATAGGAAACAATGTTCATATTAACGGCGGAAAACATCTGGACAATTTTACCAACGAATTATACAGTATAAAAGATGGTATTGTAGTGGTGAAAAAAGGAGTTGTACTGTCGGATAATTTTAGAATTGAGTAATAAGTTTTAAAACTAAATTCTAATAAAAAATATCCAAATTCCAACGCAAAAATTCCAATTATAAAAAACAAATATGAATAAAGTTATCACGCATTCTCTGTTTACTGATTTTGATATTAATTTATTCAAAGCAGGGAAACACTTCAAATTATATGAAAAATTAGGAGCACATTTAGTTGAAGTTAACGGAGTAAAAGGCGTTTATTTTGCAGTTTGGGCACCAACAGCCCAATCCGTTTCGGTTGTTGGTGATTTTAATTATTGGACACAGGGCGAACATTTACTACAGGTTCGCTGGGATTCTTCCGGAATTTGGGAAGGTTTTATTCCTGGCATCGAGAAAGGTGCTCTTTATAAATATAAAATTCAATCCAATATAAATGGAGTCATAACCGAAAAAGCAGATCCTTTTTCTTTGTATTGTGAAAAGCCTCCTCATACAGCTTCTGTGGTCTGGGATTTAGACTATAATTGGAAAGATGATAACTGGATGCAATCCCGTAAGAAACATAATGGTTTAGATAAACCTTATTCGGTTTACGAAGTGCATTTAGGTTCCTGGAAACGTGGAGATCATAATCGGTTTTTGACGTATTTAGAACTAGCGGATGATTTGGTAAATTATGTAAAGGAAACGGGGTTTACGCACGTAGAATTTATGCCAATAATGGAATACCCTTATGATCCGTCGTGGGGATATCAATTAACCGGATATTTTGCGCCAACTTCCCGTTTTGGAAAACCGCAGGACTTTATGGTTCTGGTAGATAAATTGCATCAGGCTGGAATAGGCGTAATTTTAGACTGGGTTCCGTCACATTTTCCTGATGATGCACATGGTTTAGGCTTTTTTGATGGTTCGCATTTATATGAACATCCTGATCGCAGAAAAGGATATCATCCGGATTGGAAAAGTCTCGTTTTTAATTACGGACGTAACGAAGTTCGTGCATTTTTAATAAGCAATGCCGTTTTTTGGCTGCAAAATTACCATGCTGACGGTTTACGTGTTGATGCTGTAGCTTCGATGCTGTACCTTGATTATTCGAGGGAAGAAGGGGAATGGGAACCCAATATTTTTGGAGGAAGAGAAAATCTGGATACGATTAGTTTTCTTAAAGAATTTAATGAAGTTATCTATGCTAATTTTGATGGAGTTCAGACCATTGCAGAAGAGAGCACTTCGTTTCCTATGGTATCGAGACCAACTTTTACAGGTGGTTTAGGCTTTGGAATGAAGTGGATGATGGGCTGGATGCATGATACCTTAAAATACTTTCAAAAGGAAACGGTTTATAGAAAATACCATCAAAATGATTTGACGTTTTCGATGACGTATGCTTTCACGGAGAATTTCATGCTCCCGTTTTCGCATGATGAAGTCGTATACGGAAAAAAATCTATTGCCAATAAAATGCCCGGTGATGAATGGCAGAAATTTGCCAATTTAAGATTGTTGTACGGCTATATGTTTACACATCCCGGGACTAAATTACTTTTTATGGGTTCGGAATTTGGGCAGAGTGACGAATGGAATTTCGAGAAAAGCCTGGACTGGCATTTGCTTCAATACGACTATCATTCAGGAATCAAAAAAGTGATTACAGATTTGAATCACTTATACAAAACACGCCCGGCATTATATGAAAAACAGTTTACAGGAGAAGGATTTGAATGGATCAATTATTCAGACCATCAAAATGCGGTTTTATCCTATATTCGAAAAGGAAATATTCCTGATGAAAATGTAATTGTGGTTTGTAATTTTACGCAGGTGGTTCGGGAGAATTATAGAATCGGGATTCCCAAAAAAGGTAAGCTAGAGGAAATTTTTAATAGTGATGCCTTAATTTACGGAGGAAGCGGATTGCATAACAGTGACGCTTTAAAAATTGAAAAAATTGCCTACGATGGCAGAGATTTTTCTGTTGAATTACTTTTGCCTCCATTAAGTGTTACGGTTTATTCTTTTGTATAGAAAAACATCTTTACTTTTTGCAATATCAATTTATCAGTTTACGGTTTTAAAATTACCGAATTGTTTGTTTTTTGAGGTGTAATTTGACACTCATTCAGAAAAAACGTTTTCGTGAATAAACCTTATATTGATAGCCGTTTAAGTGCTTTTTTTGTATGTTTGAAAGAGAGATTAGCGTTAGAATAATTAAATTCATTTAGTGATATGATTACAAATACATCATTAGAATATAAAGGCGATTTATATCCTTCAAAAATCGTTTCATTTGAGCATGAAGGCGATTCGATTTTTTTCAATACAGACAATAAAGTAATCTTAAAAGTCACTATCCTTAGAGACAGTTTAATTCGGTTTCGTTTTACAACAAAAGGTTACTTCAGTAATGATTTTTCGTATGCAATTGACAAAACTCAGCTACACGGCTATAATTTTTTAGAAGTCACAGAAGAGGAAACTTATTTTCAGATTAGAACGAGTAAGGTAAAATGTAAGATTCAGAAAGCAGATCTTCGTTTGTCTATTTATGATTTGAATGATCTTTTGATTCTGGAAGATGAACTTGGTTTTCATTGGGAAGAAAGCTATGAATACGGTGGAAATATCGTGAAAATGAGTAAATCATCGAAGGATGGCGAATGTTTTTACGGTCTTGGAGACAAGGCAACACAAATGAATTTAAAAGGCAAAAGGGTAGAAAATTTTGCTACCGATCAATATGCTTATCAAAAAGAGCAGGATCCGTTATATAAAGTAGTCCCTTTTTATATAGGTTTACAAAACAAACAATCTTACGGTATTTTCTTTGATAATACTTTTAGAACTTTTTTTGATTTTTGTCAGGAAAGACGAAACGTTACCAGTTTTTGGGCTGAAGGTGGTGAGATGAATTATTACTTTATTTACGGACCACAAATGCAGGATGTGGTGACGACTTATACTGATTTGACAGGTAAGCCGGAATTGCCGCCGCTTTGGGTTTTAGGGTATCATCAATGCAAATGGAGTTATTATCCCGAAAGTAAAGTAAAAGAAATAACCTCGAAATTCAGGGAACTCAAAATTCCCTGCGATGCCATTTATCTGGATATTGATTATATGGAGGGTTTTCGATGTTTTACCTGGAATAAAAATTATTTTCCAGACCCAAAACGAATGGTTGCTGAATTAGCCGAAGACGGGTTTAAAACTGTTGTCATTATCGATCCGGGTATTAAAATAGATAAGGATTACTGGGTTTATCAGGAAGCTTTAGAAAAAGATTATTTCTGCAAAAGAGCCGATGGACCTTATATGAAAGGTAAAGTCTGGCCAGGCGAATGTAACTTTCCGGATTATACAAATCCCGTAGTCAGAGAGTGGTGGGCTGGATTATTTAAAGAATTAATTTCAGATATAGGCGTAAAAGGTGTTTGGAATGATATGAACGAACCAGCTGTCATGGAGGTTCCTAATAAAACATTCCCAATGGATGTTCGTCATGTTTATGATGGTAATCCTTGCAGCCACAGGAAAGCTCATAATATTTATGGTACGCAAATGGCCAGGGCAACTTATCATGGCGTGAAGCGATTTGCTTACCCTAAACGTCCTTTTGTCATTACAAGATCTGCCTATTCTGGCGCACAGCGTTATACATCATCATGGACAGGAGATAATGTCGCAACCTGGGAACATTTATGGATTGCTAATATTCAGGTGCAGAGAATGAGTATTTCCGGAATGGGATTCACTGGTTCTGATATTGGAGGTTTTGCGGAACAACCAACTGGCGAATTATATGCCCGCTGGATTCAGTTGGGTGTATTCCATCCGTTTTGCAGAACGCATTCTTCGGGAGATCATGGCAATCAGGAACCTTGGGCTTTCGATGAAGAAGTGATCAACATCACCCGAAAATTTGTGAGTTTGCGTTATCAGTTATTACCCTATTTATATACCATGTTCTGGCAATATATCGAAGAGGGAATTCCAATGCTAAAACCATTGGTTTATTATGACCAGGATGATACACAAACGCATTACCGTAACGATGAATTTATCTTCGGAAATCAAATATTAGTTTGTCCTATTCTTGAACCTAATGCTGTAGGTAGACGTATGTATATCCCAAGAGGTGAGTGGTATAACTATTGGACAAATGAGTTCTCTACAGGCGGACGAGAAGTATGGATTGATACTAGATTTGATGAAATTCCGGTTTTTGTAAAAGCGGGAGCTATCATTCCAAAATATCCTGTTCAGCAATATGTGGGCGAATTGGAGTTTGATGAACTAACCCTTGATCTTTATTATAAAAATGGCAAAGAAAAGTCGGTAGTTTATGAAGATGCTCAGGATGGTTATGATTATAAAAAGGGTCGTTACAGTTTTCTTTCTTTTAGAACAATCGGAAAAGAAAAAGAATTAATTGTTCAGCTCCATAAAGAAGGAAAGTATGATACACCATATTCAAAATATAAAATTAACCTAATTGGATTACCATTTAAAGTAACAGAAATTGAAATTGATAATGAAATAATAGCTTTTGATACAATTGCATTTGAAGAAAATCATTTCTTAATTGTTGATAAAGAGTTCAGTGAACTTCATATTAGTGGTGAATAAGTAAATTCTGATAAAAAATTCGGTAATTATATAAAATAAAAATTAATAATAATTGTATTTTTGTGTGTGTTAAAATATAAATATCATGAAAAAACATTTAATATTAGGACTACTTGGGGCTATTGTTCTTGTAAGCTGCGCCACTAATCCTGTTACCGGAAAAAAGAATCTTAACTTCGTTTCGAATAGCGAGTTATTTCCATCTTCTTTTCAGCAATACAGTACTTTTTTATCAGAAAATAAAGTAATCACTGGAACTGCCGACGCTAAATTAGTTGAAACTGTTGGAGGTAAAATAAAATTAGCTGCCGAGAAATACCTGACTTTTTTAGGTCAGTCTCAATATTTAAAAGATTATCGTTGGGAATACAAACTTGTAGATAACAAAGAGGTGAATGCCTGGTGTATGCCAGGAGGAAAAATAGTAGTTTATTCTGGAATTCTTCCAATAACGCAAAATGAATCTGGTCTGGCTACTGTAATGGGACATGAAGTTTCTCACGCATTAGCCAATCACGGAGCACAAAGAATGAGTGCTGCACAACTGCAACAAATTGGAAGTGTTGCCTTAGATGCTGCAACAAGTGCCAAATCTGATGCTACCAGACAAATATTTGCGCAAGCGTACGGAGTAGGTTCTGAAGTAGGAGTAATGTTACCTTTTAGCAGAAGCAACGAAACAGAAGCTGATAAAATAGGACTAACTCTTATGGCAATTGCAGGATATAACCCTGATGATGCAATAGCATTCTGGACCAGAATGTCTGCAAAATCCGGAGCAGCAGGAACACCTGAATTCATGAGTACGCACCCATCTGATGCGACAAGGATTGCAAACTTAAAGGCATTAATTCCTGAAGCAAAAGCAACAGCTTTAAAAGTAGGCACTATTAGATAAAAATAATAGCAGATAAAAATATTTAAAAGCTATTCACTACGGTGAATGGCTTTTTTTATGCAAGGCAAGCGTTTAAATTGTTTATGATTTATTAATACACGAATTGTCAAATTTATATTTGATTATGATAAAAAATAGATAAATTCGTAACCTGTTAACAAAACCATTTCTATGAAAGATTTACAAAAAGGAGATAAAAAGTTATTAAATGCCTGGGCTTTTTATGATTGGGCAAATTCTGTTTATACGCTTACAATTGCATCAGCAGTATTTCCAATTTTTTATGAAGCTTTATTTGCAGAACGTGATCATTATATAGATGTTTTTGGTATGCATTTAAAAAATTCGGCTTTGATTAGTTTTATTACTGCAATGGCCTTTTTGGTAGTTTCTTTTATATCTCCTCTATTATCCGGAATTGCTGATTATGTAGGAAACAAAAAATCATTCATGAAGTTTTTCTGTTATCTGGGCGCCTTTTCGTGTATGGGATTATATTGGTTTGATCTGGATAATATTTACATAGGGCTGGCTTTTTATTTTTTGGGATTATTGGGATATTGGGGAAGTTTGGTTTTCTACAATTCTTATCTGCCGGATATTGCTTTTGAAGAGCAGCAGGATAAAATTAGTGCCAAGGGATATTCTCTGGGCTATATAGGGAGTGTTATTTTATTGATTGTTAATTTGGCAATGATTATGAAGCCAAAACTTTTTGGTATCACGGGATCAGATGGTGAAGCAGCGATGAAAGCTATGCGATATTCATTTGTAATGGTGGGTGTCTGGTGGATTCTCTTTAGTCAGTATACTTATTATTATTTACCAAAAGGACGAAAAGACAGTGGCGAAAAACTAACAAAATCAGTAGTATTTAATGGATTCAAAGAATTGAAAAAGGTTTGGGCATTATTACAGCAAAATATTCCTTTAAAACGTTATTTAGGAGGTTTTTTTGTTTCAAGTATGGCTGTACAAACTGTTATGCTTGTTGCAACTTATTTTGGTGCTCAGGAAATTCAATGGTCGACTAAAGAAGAAGGTACTATCGGGCTGATTATTTGTATTTTAATAATACAATTGGTAGCCGTTATTGGAGCTGTCTTAACTTCAAGAGCTTCTGCAAAATATGGAAATATTCGAACTTTAATTGTTATCAATATTATTTGGGCAGTATTTTGTGCACTTGCTTTTTTCATTACTTTGCCCATGCATTTTTATGTAATGGCAACTGTTGCCGGATTTGTAATGGGAGGAATTCAGGCGTTGTCACGATCTACATATTCAAAATTATTGCCTGAAACAGAAGATACTGCTTCGTTTTTTAGTTTTTATGATGTGGCAGAAAAAATTGGAATCGTAATAGGAATGTGCGTTTATGGTATTATCGATCAGATTACAGGCAGCCCTCGTTTGGCAATCGTTATTTTGGGGATTTTCTTTGTAACTGCCATTTTTCTGTTAAGAAGAATACCAAAAAAGGCACTTTAAATTAATAAAGTGCCTTTCGGGGGATTTTATTTGTCATAAATAAGACAAATTGATTTGATTGATGATCGTTACTCTTATGATGTTTTACAATTAAGCTTTTGATATACTTCCTGAGCCAGAAACTTTTACATCGCGTTTTTCAGGATTTCCGGTGTATTTGATATCACCTGAACCTGCAATTCTTGCTGTTAAACTTTCGCTACAGTTAACACGACTGTTACCGGATCCAGAAACGTTTGCGTCGACATTTTTTGATTTTAAATTTGCAGCATCAATATTACCTGACCCTGCAAGTTTTGTAATGAGGCTATCTGAACTTCCTTTTAAACGTAAATTTCCTGAACCGCTTAAATTTATTTCTGTATTATTTGAATTCACCTCCAGATTAAAGTTACCTGACCCTGATAGTTTTGCGGTAAACTTATCGTTTTTAATAGCATCTTTAGACTGAACATTACCTGAACCTGCCAGACTTACTTCTGATATTTTTTCGAAAGGAACCGTTACTTCAATTTTTCTGCCAATGCTTGGTCGGATATTACTGCCTTTTTCTACGTAGATTTTCAAAATATTGTCCTCGACTTCAACTTTTATAGCCGAAACCAGATTTTCTTCGCCTTTGATAATGATTTTACCTTCTTTTCCTGCAACCAGTTCTACATCAAATGAACCGGCTACTTTTATGGCATCATAATCTGATGTGGTTCTTGTTTCAGAAATAACATTCCCATTTCCTTTAATTTTATTATTTGACCATTGTGCATTTCCAATAACGCTTATTAATAATGCGCCAAACACGAATAATTGTAGTGATTTTTTCATTTTTAAAATATTTGATTTTTGATTGATTTTTGATGCTATTTTTATTTTCTAATAAGGATTACATTTCCGTAATTAGAATTGACTACGACTTTATTTTGCCCTTTCTTTTTATTGTAACCACTTATTCTCTTCGAATTGTTTTTGATTTCACTAACTGAAATATCCAATAAGTTATCATTTTTAATACTTCCGTATCTGGTATTAATATCAAAATCAAAAGCATAGTTGGTACTAAAACCTAGTGACACATTAGTATATCCGGTATTAATGTTAATATTTTTAGACCTTTCATTCATTAAGTCTACATTTATTTTAGAATAGGTAGCATCTATACTCAGATTACTTGAAATTTCGGCTACAGAAACGGTCAGGTAATTTCCGGAACCAGCAAGCGAGTTTATTTTTTGAAATTTAAAGCTGCCATAATTACCGTCGTATTTTATATTTTGACCTTCTTGCAGGAATACATCAGTATAATTAGCGTCCAGATTTAAATTTCCTGATTCGTTTATCTTTAATCCGGAATAACGCGCTTCGATATTTCCGTTTTTAATATAATCAATGCTTGAGTTCTGACTGTATCCAAGTTCAACTCTATTATTTACACCATTTAGTTTACCTAGTATAACCTTACCATATTTACAGGCAATATCTGTAGTCGACTCTAAATTGAGGGTCGTAATATTTCCGTATTTGTTATTGAGTTTTACAGTTCCGTTTTTTGGAATTTTTATCACATAGTTAATTTCAAAACTATTACTGCTTCCCCTGCTTTTTAGCGAAGAATTTCCAATGTTTGTTATGGCTGAAACCATAGATTTCAGAGCATTAATATCAACATCAATACTGTTTAATCTTTCGTTTACCCAATTTTCATTTCCGCCGGAAACTTTAATGGTAATATCCAGATCAATCTTGTTTTCATCCCAGGTACTTACTGTGATGTTTCCGTATTTATTATCAATATCAATTCCGGCGTTCGAATTAACGATAAAGGTTTTTTTGATATTTTTTTCTTTAGAGATAAAGGTATCATCATTTGCGAATCCTAAAAAAGGAATCAAAATGAATAAAATAAGTATGTTATAATGTTTTTTCATCAGTTGTGTTTTTAAATTTTTCATTTTCCTCGATTCTCTGTAAAACCGTTTGCAAAAAAGAAATTCGGGTTTGCAGGTTGCTAATCATAGCGTAAATAATTTGTTTGTTTTCGCCATTTTTCTGAACCTCCTTTAATATTTTTGCATAATCTGCATCAAAAACTTTCATTTGTTTTAAGGCATCGTTTATGATTTGTTCATTTTCAGGAGAACTTTTTTCTTTTAGTTTAACTAGCTCATTATCAATTAAAATACTAAATATCGAATCGGTTCTTTTGGTTTCTTTTGAGGCAAATTTGAACTCTTTTGGTTTTTCGGTATTATTGTAAAACAAAGACACGCCAAGTAACACTACAATAGAGGCTGCAATTGCCCATACTGCATAATTTTTTTTCTTTGGTTGCTTATTGTTATTTAATTTATTTAAGAAATCAACCTGATGGTCAGCATTCATTCTTTTTACATCCCATTGATTTTCAAATTTTTCAAATAATTGATCTAAATCGTCATTTTCCTTTTTCATATATCTATAATTTAGTTTTTAGTAGTGATGCTGTTATCGCTTTTTTATTTATTTGTGCGCACAAATTTTTTGTTATTGACGATTTCATATCTCCTCTAATTTTTTTCGCAAGCTTTCTTTTGCTCTGCTTAGTGTGGTTCTACAGTTAGCGTAACTAATATTCAGAATTTCACAAATTTCTTCCTGATCGTACCCTTCAATATAAAAAAGCGTCAAAACCATACGGTAACTATCTTTTAAACTTAGAATAGTATCTAAAACTTGTTTCACTTTAAGTGAATTCAAATCTATGTTTTCAGAAAAAAAACTGTCGTTTTCTTCTATTTTGTATAATGTCTTACTGAGATCTTCGACCTGAAAAGCATTATTTTTTTTATAAAAATCAATACTGTAATTGATAATTATTTTTTTTAACCATGCTCCAAAAGCTACTTCTTGTTTGTAGTCGTTGATTTTTGTAAAAGCCTTAAGAAAACCTTCCTGCATGACGTCTTGTGCAAAATGTTCATCTTTTACAATACGGTAGGCCACATTGTACATGGCTTTACTGTAACGGTTGTAAACTTCGAATTGTGCCTTTTGATTGTTTTCTTTACAAAGCGCGATTAATTCTTCGATATTTTGGTTAGTTATACTCAAGTAATGATTGCTAGTTTTTATTAAGGACGGTGCTTTTTTTGGTTTGTTACACTTTTTACTAAAAATAATTTTATTTTTTTTGATAATCTTCTTAATTATATGATTGTGTTAAAATTTATAGTTAAAAATAATGTTTGGTGTAAGATTTTTACTTAGTTTTATCGAAAAATTAAACTTTTATATTAAAATAAAAAATTCATGAAAAAAAATTACATTTTATTTCTTTTGCTTTTTGCTGTAATGATATCTTTTACTTCTTGTACTAAAGACTTTGAGGACGGACTCAATTATAATAATGGTAATCAGGAAGCAGGTGGTGGAAATGAAAATAATCCTGCAGGCACAGGAGTTTTTAAGGCAAGTGTAGGAGGAAATGCTTTTGTTGCAAATAGTTCCAGTGCCATTGTAACAGATAATTTTGTACTTATTGCAGGAATTAGAACAGCCAACAAAGATTTAATTCAAATAACTTTGCCAAGTAATAAAGTGGGAACTTATACATGGGCCAATAGTGCAGCTGACGGAGAAAAATTTGTGCTGTCTTATGGATCGGCCACAGCAACTACTGAAAATCCATTTATAAGTGCATCAAACGAAGTTGCAGAATTTTTTGGAGTTGAAAATTATACAGATACTGCCATTGTTACTATTACAGCAGTAGATAAAACTAAAAAAACAATTTCAGGAACATTTCAATTTACAGGTTTCAGAGATATAGGTGGTGATAAAACTGAAACAAAGGTAATTACGAATGGTTCTTTTACGAATATATCTTATACAGAAAATGCGCCTGTAGTAGAATCTGATGGTTTTTTAAAAGCAAAAATTGACGGAGTTGACTTCGTTCAGGACAATATTGATGTTGCTGCTGTAAGTTCAAGTGGTACTTATCCATATTACAGTATTGTAGGAGTAAAGAATGGAGAAAAAGATAATAGTATACTTATAGGAGTTAGCAAATCGTATGCTGTCGGGACTTACCAGGCTTCGAGCGCTATATTAACTGGTGGAGGAGACGGTCCTGTAAATGTCGCTAATGCATCTTGTATATTAGACGATCTTATATATACTACTGAATCAGGTTCGCTAACCATTACTTTAAAAACAGCAACAAAAATAGAAGGTACTTTCAATTTTGTTGTTAGTAATTTTACTACTGGTAAGAAAAAAACAATTACAGGCTCTTTTGGAATAAATACAGAGGATCTGTAATAATAAAAAATAGTAAAGACATTAAATCCACCTTTGGGTGGATTTTTTTTTGGTAATACAATTTGATTTTACTAGATTGGCTAACTAAAATAGATTTATCATAACCCATTTTGGCATAGTGATTGTCTATTTTAACGATCTATCTTGTAAATGAAGCGCTTAGTATATTTTTATTACAAATTAATGAATCTAAGGCTACATTTGCAGTTAGGATTAAAATTTTAATGACAAAACGACTTATATACAATTATGTCAAACCATAAAATACTCACAATTGACAATCTGTCACTTCAGGAATTTGATTCAGAAGCAGAATTGATTCCATTATTAACTCCGGAAGACGAAGAGGAAATGAACAATGAAGAACTTCCGCTTTCTTTACCTATTTTACCTTTACGTAATACTGTGTTATTCCCGGGAGTTGTTATTCCTATTTCTGCTGGAAGAGACAAATCGATTAAACTAATAAACGATGCGAATGCTGGCGGAAAGATCATTGGAGTAGTTTCTCAAATTAATGAGGAAGACGAAGATCCATCAAAAGAGGATATCCATAAAATAGGAACTGTAGCAAGAATTCTGCGCGTTTTAAAAATGCCTGACGGAAATGTTACGGTTATTCTGCAAGGGAAAAAACGTTTTGAAATAGATGAAGTTGTTTCAGAAGAACCTTATATTACTGCAACAATAAAAGAAGTTTCAGAAGAACGTCCTGAAGAAAACGATACTGAGTTTACGGCTATTTTAGATTCTGTTAAAGAATTGGCCATTCAAATCATAAAAGAAAGTCCAAATATTCCTTCTGAAGCTACTTTTGCGATTAAAAACATTGAAAGTCAATCCTTTTTAATCAATTTTGTTTCTTCGAATATGAATTTATCGGTAAAGGAAAAACAAGGTTTACTATCGATAAACGGACTAAAAGACAGAGCGCTTGAAACTTTACGTTATATGAATGTGGAGCTGCAAAAGTTAGAATTGAAAAATGACATTCAGTCAAAAGTTCGTTTTGATTTAGACCAGCAGCAACGCGAATATTTCCTTCATCAGCAAATGAAAACCATTCAGGAAGAATTGGGTGGCGTTTCGCAAGAAGAGGAAATGGACGAAATGGGACTGAAAGCGAAAACTAAAAAGTGGGACGAAAAAACGCAAAAACATTTCGAAAAAGAATTGTCTAAAATGCGCCGTATGAATCCGCAATCACCTGATTTTGGAATTCAGCGTAACTACTTAGAATTATTTTTAGAATTACCCTGGGGTGAATATTCTAAGGATAAATTCGACTTAAAACATGCTCAGAAAATATTAGATAAAGATCATTTTGGACTTGAAGAAGTTAAGAAAAGAATGATCGAACATTTGGCAGTTTTAAAACTGAGAAATGACATGAAATCTCCAATTATCTGTTTAACTGGTCCTCCGGGAGTTGGTAAAACATCTATTGGTCGTTCGGTTGCAGAAGCTTTAGGACGTGAATATGTACGTATTTCACTTGGTGGATTACGCGACGAAGCAGAGATTCGCGGACACAGAAAAACTTATATTGGCGCAATGCCCGGAAGAATTATTCAGAGTTTAAAGAAAGCCGGAACATCAAATCCTGTTTTTATTTTAGATGAAATCGATAAACTTTCAAGCGGGAACAGCGGTGATCCGTCTTCGGCTTTATTAGAAGTTTTAGATCCGGAACAAAACAATGCTTTTTATGATAATTTCCTTGAAATGGGATATGATTTATCTAAGGTAATGTTTATTGCCACCTCGAACAATATGGCCAGTATTCAGCCAGCGCTGCGTGACAGAATGGAAGTGATTAAGATGTCAGGTTATACCATTGAAGAAAAAGTAGAAATTGCAAAAAGACACCTTTTTCCTAAACAATTAGAGGCACACGGATTAACGGCTAAAGATTTAACAATTGGTAAAAAACAATTAGAAAAAATCGTAGAAGGATATACACGTGAATCTGGTGTTCGTAACTTAGAAACCAAAATTGCTCAGGTGATTCGTAACGCTGCAAAATCAGTTGCGATGGAAGAGGAGTACAACAAAAAAGTAACTGACGAAGATATCGTAAAAGTTTTGGGTGTACCAAGATTAGAACGTGATAAATACGAAAACAATGATGTTGCCGGAGTTGTTACAGGTTTAGCCTGGACAAGCGTTGGAGGGGATATTTTGTTTATAGAATCTTTAATTTCTGAAGGAAAAGGTTCGTTGACCATTACCGGAAATTTGGGTAATGTAATGAAAGAATCGGCTACGATTGCTTTAGAATATATCAAAGCTAATGCTAAGAAATTAGGATTAGATGTATCATTATTTCAAAAATACAATATTCACTTACACGTTCCGGAAGGCGCAACACCAAAGGACGGACCAAGTGCCGGTATAGCGATGCTAACTTCTTTGGTTTCATTATTGACTCAAAAGAAAATCAAGAAAAGCTTAGCGATGACAGGCGAAATTACCCTTCGTGGAAAAGTTTTACCGGTTGGCGGAATCAAAGAAAAAATTCTGGCAGCAAAAAGAGCTAATATCAAAGAAATCATTTTATGTCACGAAAACAAAAGTGATATTGATGAAATCAAAGCTGAATATTTAGAAGGCCTTACTTTTCATTATGTAAAAGAAATGAGTGAAGTTCTTGCTTTAGCAATAACAGATCAGAATGTTAAAAACGCTAAAACTTTAAAGTAAAACTTTAAAGTTAAATACCAATCCCGAAGCTTCGGGATGAAATTCCAAATTCCAATCTGATAATTCAGTTTTGGAGTTTGGAATTTTTATTTTTGAACGTATTTAAGTTTTGGAATTTGAAACTTTTTATTGAAAATTTAATTTCTACTTAATTGGAATTTGGAATTTAAAATATTTGAGTTTTCCTTTTAAATTTGAATTTAGAATTTTTTTATTGGAATTTAAATTTATTTATTTTTTATCAGTTATATAATTTTATCTTCGCAGTTGCGTTATTCCCATATAGGATTCGCCCCAAAAGCATGCTAAAACGATTTGTTTTACTTTTATTTATGTTAATTTGTTCCGTTTCTTTCGGACAAATAGGAGGGCGTTACACTTATCAGTTTCTTAATTTAACAACGTCACCAAGGCAGGCAGCGTTAGGCGGAAAAAATGTAACGATTTATGATGAAGATGTCAATCAGGCGATGTCTAATCCAGCAGCTTTAAACGAAGATATGGACAATCACCTAGCAATGAATTATGGTAATTATTACGGAGAAGCTTCTTACGGAACTGCTTCGTATGCTTATACTTACGACAGGCATGTGCAGACATTTTATGCCGGAATAAGTTATATAAATTATGGTTCGTTTGAAGGTTATGACGAAAATGGTCAGGCAACATCAGATTTTACAGGTAGCGAAGGCGCATTATCGTTAGGCTATGCTTATAATATTCCTTATACAGACTTGCATATTGGAGCTAATGCCAAGTTAATAACTTCGACCTTAGAACGTTATAATTCTATTGGCGGTGCAATTGATGTGGGAATTATGTATGAAATTGAAAAAAATAATGTAAATTTGGCCCTAGTATTTCGAAATATAGGAACACAGTTTACTACTTATTCAGTAATACATGAGAATTTGCCCTTTGAAATCATTGCTGGTATTTCGCAAGAATTAGAACATGTACCTATTCGTTGGCATCTTACTTTAGAGAATTTGCAACAATGGAATATCTCTTTTTCGAACCCCGTTCGTGGCGAAACCAATATTGATGGATCTACAAGCAGTGAGAAGGTTTCATTTGTGAATAATGCTTTGCGACATGTTATTTTTGGTGTGGAACTTTTCCCCAGGAAAGCATTTAATTTGCGTTTAGGATATAATTTCAGGAGAGGCGAAGAATTAAGGATTGATGAGCAACGTAATTTTTCAGGAATCTCATTAGGGTTTGGTTTAAAAATGAATAAGTTAAAATTTAATTATTCGTATTCGAGATATACATTGGCAGCTAATACAAGTCTTTTTGGTCTAATTTTAAATTTGCAATAACTATATGAAAATATTCAGTTTGTTTTTGTTTATGACTGTAGGGTTTTTAACGGGTTCAAAACACTACTATAAAGAAGAAGTGATGTCTACTATGGAAGTAGAAAGAATGAATACCAGAGTAAGCGAAATAAGAAATATGATTAGTATTGATCCTAAATACAATACTAAAATTGCTTTTTTTGTTGATATGAGAATACCTTCTGGTAAAAATCGTTTTTTTGTTTATGATCTCGTAAACAATAAAATTATAGACCAGGGCCTTGTGGCTCATGGCTCCGGATCTGAAACCGGAGTAAAAGGAAGTTTGAAATTCAGCAATGAACCAAACTCTAATTGTACTGCCTTAGGCAGATATTCTATCGAAAAATGTTATAAAGGAGGATTTGGAAAATCGTACAAACTAAACGGTCTGGACGAAACAAATAATAATGCATTAAAAAGAGCTATTGTTTTGCATTATTATTCAGCTGTTCCTTATGAAGAGCAGGATTATTATATCAGTAATAGCCATGGATGCCCAATGGTTAACGAACAATTCTTTAAAAGAATCGAAAAGATAATCGACACTTCGAAATCTAAAATTATTCTTGACGTTTACTACTAAAAAGAGAGGTTTCTTAATAATAAAAACAACAGATTTTAACTCAATACTATTATTATCAGTAAATATTTTTACTGATAATTTTTTTTGCGCTTGTTTTAAATCTTCCACTATTAAAATTTCATGAAATACTATATTTATTTTTACTTCTATTCAATAGTGTTTTATATTCGCAGAATGATTTAGAAAGTACAATCAGGAATTATATTGAAGAGAATCGAATTTTGTAACGCAAAAGCATAAATGAATTAAATTAAAAAACAAAAATGAAAAAAATTACCATTGCTATTGATGGGTTCTCATCAACAGGAAAAAGCACTTTAGCAAAACAATTAGCAAAAGAGCTTGAATATGTTTATGTAGATACCGGAGCGATGTATCGTGCAGTTGCTTATTTTGCAATGCAGAATCAGTTTATAGGAACTGATTTTTTTGATAAAAATGCTTTAAAAGAAGCATTGCCTAAAATTCAGTTAGAATTTAAGTTTAATGCTGATTTAGGTTTTGGCGAAATGTACCTGAATGGTGAAAATGTCGAAAAACAAATCAGAACTATCGAGGTTTCGGGTTTTGTAAGTAAAGTAGCAGAAGTTTCTGAAGTACGTTCTAAATTGGTAGAACAACAACAGGAAATGGGAAAAAACGCTGCAATTGTAATGGACGGAAGAGATATAGGAACAGTAGTTTTTCCAAATGCTGAACTTAAAATTTTCATGACAGCCAGTGCAGAGACCCGTGCTCAAAGACGTTTTGATGAATTACAGCAGAAAGGTGATAATGTATCGTATGAAGAAGTGTTAAAAAATGTAGTCGAAAGAGATCATATCGACACACATCGTGAAGACTCTCCTTTAGTGATTGCAGAAGACGCTATAGAAATAGATAATTCATACTTAAGCAGAGAAGAACAATTCTCAGCCGTTATGGAATTAGTAAATGATGTTGTAAAAACGAATTAAATTTTTGTAGATATTTATTTTAATGGTAGTTTTACCGCTTCATTTATTATTTTAAAGACAATTTCATCATATGGGAATTAAAAACAGGTTGATTATAATGAGCTTTCTTCAATTTTTTGTTTGGGGAGCCTGGCTTATAACAATTGGAAATTATTGGTTTGGAACTAAAAACTGGGAAGGAACCCAGTTTGGTCTTGTCTTCGGAACCATGGGAATTGCTTCTTTATTCATGCCTACTCTTACCGGAATTATTGCTGACAGATGGGTAAATGCTGAAAAATTATATGGTTTTTTGCATATAATTTATGCAGTAGTTTTATTTGGTATTGCACACGTAACTACTCCGGATAATTTTATATATGTAATGTTTGCTGCAATGTGTTGCTACATGCCCACAATTGCGTTGAGTAATTCGATTTCGTATACTTCATTAAAGCTGAATAATAAAAATATAGTAAAAGATTTTCCGCCAATTCGGGTTTGGGGAACTATTGGTTTTATTGCTGCTATGTGGATTACTAATTTAAGTGGAAGCAAAGCAACAGAATATCAATTTTATATCGCAGGAATCGGAGCATTAATTCTTGGGATTTATGCTTTTACGTTGCCAAAATGTAAACCACAACGATTGACCAAGGAAGATGCTTCATTAACAGAAACTTTAGGTCTGGAGGCGTTTAAGCTGTTTGGAAACTATAAAATGGCTTTGTTTTTTGTGTTTTCTATGTTTTTAGGAGGCGCATTACAACTAACAAATGCTTACGGGGATGTATTCTTAGATGAATTTAAACATTTTCCTAAATATGCAGATTCCTTCGTAATTCAGTATTCGACTATTATTATGTCGATTTCTCAGGTGTCAGAAACCCTGTTTATTTTAGCAATTCCGTTTTTCTTAAGACGTTTTGGTATCAAACAAGTTATGCTGATTAGTATGCTGGCCTGGGTATTGCGTTTTGGATTATTTGCTTTTGGAGATCCTGTAGGCGGATTATGGATGATTATTTTGTCATGTATTGTTTACGGAATGGCATTTGACTTCTTTAATATTTCAGGTTCATTATTCGTAGAAAGTAATACCGATTCTAAAATACGTTCATCTGCACAGGGATTATTTATGATGATGACTAATGGAGTAGGAGCGGTTTTAGGAAGTTTGACTTCAGGTTGGGCTATTGATCGTTTCTTTACAAAATCGTTCAGCAATACTACAGAATTAGCTGGATTTTTACAAACTGACAGTACGAACTCTAAAATGCTTGACTTTGTAAAAGGACAAGGAAATTCAATTTCTACTGAAGGAATTTTTGGAGAACCAATTTTAATGAAAGACTGGCATACAATCTGGTTGTCATTTGCAGCTTATGCGTTGGTTATTGCAATTGCTTTTGCTGTTTTGTTTAAGCACAAACACGATCCTAAAGAGATTGAGAATTTGAGTCATTAATGACTTAGTTATATGTTTAAAACCCGTTTTTAGTTTACTGAAAACGGGTTTTATTTTTTAGTTTATATGTATATTTGATTATTCACTTTTAATATTTAGTATGCAAAGTCAACAAAAATCACTTCCTCCTTTTAGACCTGTTAGTTCGAAACCATGGCTGTTTCTAAATTTTATACTTGGCTTATTTTGGGTATCTTTTACGTTGTTTTTTGTGGGAGGAATAGTTTTTCTGGCAACAAATTCTTTGGAAGAAACCGGATTGGATCAAACAGGTACTGCATTTTTGTTTTTTGTATTTATTGTGGTGGTTTTAGGAATAATACTATTACTGATTTATTCCGGAAAAAGAATGTCTACCACTACTATAATTGATGAAAAAGGAATTCGTTATCTGAATAAATTTAATAACACAATTGTAAAAGATTTACCATGGAGCAGTTTTCAGAAAAGAGAAAATCTTAAGCATTATTTTGAGCCGCCAAAATATGATGTAACATCAACAAGGCCATCGAAATCCTTTTTTGATCAGTTTTATTGGCCTGTTTTGGCTGACAATAAAGTAATAGCTCATAATGATGCATTTACGGGAAAACATTTTTTTGTAATGCTCTATGCGAATCGACCGGAATTAATTAAGACTTTTTTATTGGGTGTAAAGCATTACCGGCCAGATATTACGATTGATCCCGCTATATTTACAAACAATTATATAGATCCGGAAAGTTTTGTAATTAATCATGGATTACGCAGACGTCTTGAAATTATCGGAACACTTCTTTTTATTTTGATTATGGTGATTGTTTATTATTTTGTCGAGAATAGATAAAAGCAGTTTATTCCAGCGACGCAATCAGGCTCTCTACCTGCTTTTTCTGATTAGCGTATTTTTGTTGAAGCTCAGAACCTTCGCCCATTCGGTTATAGTATTCCAGGCCTTTTTTTGCGAAGAATTTTTTATGAAAATTGGAAATTTCAGGAACTTGCGGAAATAAATTGTGAAAGTTCATTTCGTAATACGCCTGCCATTCTCTTTCGTTTTTATCTAAAATAAATGGTTTTTGAGTTTTTTGCATGACATGAACTATTTCATGTACAATAAGAATTAGCATAAGTTCTAGTGGAAACTCAAATGTGTTTTCCGGAATTCTAATAATCTGAGGCTGTCCAAAATCGCCTTCGGTGGTCATCAGGATAAAATCAGGTTTTGCATTTTCTCTGAATTCGAATCCTTTTAGGTTTTTGTTTTTGAGATTGTATTTTTTTAAAAGCCAATAAACGGCATTGATTACTTGTCCGTTTTTATGGAACGTGTCAATCTTTAGTTTTATTTCTTCGAGAGTTACAAGCATTATAGTAAAGGTGTTTTTAGATTGTGATATCTGCAAGTATTAAAAATTAACTATAGATAAATTCTCCCTTTTCAGAAACAATCGAATTTCCTAATTGTGTAATGGACTCTAAAACAGTTTTAAAAGATTTCCCGAAATCAGTTAAGCCGTAGGTTACTTTTATTGGTGGTTTTTGACCGTCGACATTTCTGAAAATCAATCCGTCTTCTTCCAGTTGTTTGAGTTGCAGGCTCAGCGTACGTTCGGTTACGGTTGGCATTTCTTTTCGGAGTTCGTTGTATCTTTTTGGATTGTCTTTTAAGTGATATAAAATTACGGCTTTCCATTTTCCGCCCATTAGATCCATTACAAGACTTACGGTACATGGGTAAATTCTATCTGCTACTTTTATTAAATCGGGCTGGCATTCTATCTTTTTCATAATTATTTCTTTGACCTATCCAATTGGATAGTTATTGTGGAATTGTAAAACTATAAATAATTTTGTAACTATAAAAATGATAGTATAAAATAGTTAGAAAAATGGCATTAGTAATTTTAGGACATCCGCATTTTAAAAATTCAATAGCGAACAAAGCAATTATCGAAGAAATTCAAAGAAAAAATCCTGAAACGGAAATTAGAAACCTGGCTGAACTTTATCCGGACTTTAATATCAATGCCAAAGCAGAACAGGAAGCATTATTAAGGCATGATACAATTGTTTTTCAGTACCCATTGTATTGGTACAATATGCCCGCGATTCTAAAACACTGGTTTGATGTGGTTTTTGAACATCAGTTTGCTTATGGCTCAAAAGGAGATAAGCTGAAAGGAAAGAAGCTTCTGGCAAGCGTAACGGTAGGTTCTTTGGAGCAGGAATATAAACCTTTTGGAAAACACAATTTCAGGATAGCTGAATTTTTTAAAAATATTGAACAAACCGCCTATTTTGCTCAAATGAATTTTCCGGACCCCATGTTTTTTCACGGAACATCTGCGGTTGATGGTTTTACAGAAGATGAAGTAAAAAAAAGGGCAAGAATATATGCAGATAGTTTGATGGATTATATAAAAGATCTGAAATGATATTTGCGTAACGTGATTTTCCTGCTAGGTTTTCAAAACCTTATAGGTATTTATGATGATTAATATTTCAAAGTGATATTGTAAATCCGGCAGGTTTCGAAAAACCTGTCGTGTTTGTGTATTGAAGTTTAAACTGTTCAAATTTTGCTTTTAAATTTTAAGAATAGTGATAAAAGCAAAATATAGATAAGAAAGAAAATTTTCAGGTTATTATTGTTTTTTACTTCTTCCGAAATGTCTATCTTTTTTTGACCATCATAGGCGAACTTTGCAGTATTATTGTCTAGATACCAAATGTTTAAAGAGTCTTGATGATTAGACATGTATTCGTTTATTTCTTGTTGATATGATGTCTTGTTCAAAATAATTCCTTCTGATTTAGATGTTGATAAAAGATGTCCTTTTTTAAAGTAAAACGTAGTTGAAGTTGAAGATGCTGAACTTTTTCCGCTTCTGGTAGAGGATGTCTTTGTAGAATCAATTTTTACTTTGATTTTTTTAAATTGCTTTTCGTTTGTAATAATTTTACAATTGTCTGCAAACTCCAATATGAAAATCAATACCATAAAACTTGAAAAACCTATTAATGCAATAAGTAAAACTGATGCGATACTTGTTTTTGTATTTTCTTGTTTCATGATCTGTTAAGATTTTCGGTCTGTAAATATAAAATGTTACTTTGAAATATATGGATTGATTGCTTATGAAAGTAAAATTTTCTAATCTAGCCCCGATAGAGCGGATATCCTTTTTCTGGCTTCTTTAGCCGGAAAAAGATAGAAGCGAAAGCGGGAGAAAAGGTCTTAAAAACCCTTAAATTTGCTGCTCCTGAACAATAGACTGATAATCATATAGAATTGTTTTGCTATTACAAATAAATGTATTAATTTTGCAAACCTTTTGGCAGAGAAGAGTTTCCATTAGGTATCAACTATTTATGTAAAACAACTTCTGTTTTTCTATCGCTTTATGAAACTCAAGAAAAGCAGAATACAAATTTTTTATCAGCATGTCTGAACAATTAAAATCACAAGAAGAGTTTTTAGCAAATTTTAACTGGCATAACTTCGAAGAAGGTATCGATGCAGTAGATGAGAAAAACTTACAAGAATTCGAAGACTTAGTATCAAAAACTTTCATCGCTACAGACCAGGAAGAAGTAGTTGAAGGTGTAGTTGTTAGAATTACAGATAGAGACGTTATCGTTGATATCAACGCAAAATCGGAAGGTGTTATTTCTTTAAACGAATTCCGTTACAACCCAAACTTAAAAGTTGGTGACAAAGTAGAAGTATTAATCGACATCCGTGAGGACAAAACAGGTCAATTAGTATTATCTCACAGAAAAGCACGTACTATTAAATCATGGGATAGAGTTATTTCTGCAAACGAAACAGGAGAAATCGTTAATGGTTTTGTAAAATGCAGAACTAAAGGTGGTATGATCGTTGACGTTTTTGGAATTGAAGCTTTCTTACCAGGATCTCAAATTGACGTTAAGCCAATTAGAGACTACGATGTATATGTAAACAAAATGATGGAATTCAAAGTGGTAAAAATTAACCACGAATTCAAAAACGTTGTTGTATCTCATAAAGCGCTTATCGAAGCTGATATCGAAGTACAGAAAAAAGAAATCATCGGTCAATTACAAAAAGGACAAGTATTAGAAGGTGTTGTTAAAAACATTACTTCTTATGGTGTGTTCATTGACTTAGGTGGTGTTGACGGATTAATTCACATTACTGACCTTTCTTGGAGCAGAATCAACCACCCAAGTGAAGTTCTTGAATTAGACCAAAAATTAAACGTTGTAATCCTTGATTTTGATGATGAGAAAACAAGAATTCAATTAGGATTGAAACAATTAAACGCTCACCCATGGGATGCTTTAGATGCTAATTTAACAATTGGTGACAAAGTAAAAGGTAAAGTAGTTGTAATCGCTGATTACGGTGCATTTATCGAAGTTGCAGAAGGTGTTGAAGGTTTAATTCACGTTTCTGAAATGTCATGGTCAACTCATTTACGTTCTGCTCAGGATTTCGTAAAAGTTGGAGATGTTGTTGAAGCTGTTATCTTAACTCTTGACAGAGATGACCGTAAAATGTCATTAGGTATCAAACAATTGACTCAGGATCCATGGACTGACATTACTTCTAAATACCCAGTAGGTTCTAAACATACAGGTATCGTTAGAAACTTTACAAACTTTGGTATTTTCGTAGAATTAGAAGAAGGAATTGATGGATTAATCTACATCTCTGACTTATCTTGGACTAAGAAAATCAAACACCCATCTGAATTTGTAAATGTTGGTGAAAAACTTGATGTAGTAGTATTAGAATTAGATGTTGAAGGACGTAAATTATCTTTAGGTCACAAACAAACTACTGCTAATCCTTGGGATCAATACGAAGATTCTTTCGCTGTAGGAACTATCCACAATGGTGAAATTTCTGAAATCGTTGACAAAGGAGCTACTGTAGAATTCGGAGATGATATCGTTGCTTTCATTCCTACTCGTCACCTTGAAAAAGAAGACGGAAAGAAATTGAAAAAAGGTGATACTGCTGATTTCAAAGTAATCGAATTTAACAAAGAATTCAAAAGAGTAGTTGCTTCTCACACTGCTATCTTCCGTGAAGAAGAAGAGAAAAACGTGAAAGCTGCAACTGAAAATACTTCATCTAACTCTTCTACAAATGCACCAGCTGCAACTTTAGGAGATAACAATGATGTATTAGCTGCATTGAAAGCTAAAATGGAAAAAACTGAGAAAAAATAATTCTTAGTTTCCTCTAAATAGAAAGTCCCACAGTAATGTGGGACTTTTTTTTATGCATTTTGTTTTGTTTCAGGTTTATTTTGTTTCAAGTTTCAGGTTGCTAGTTCGAACGGAGTTGTGAACACTTAATAATTGGAATTTTACTATTGAAATTTATTTTTTTCAGGAGCTGTTTACTTCGTCAGTTCGCTATCGCTCGTGTCCTGCTTTCCGCTTCAATCTTTTTATTTTTTAAAGGAAAAAATAAAAAGGATTTTCACTTCAATCAGGGTTAGGGCAGTTGCATTCAAAAGATATTTATTTTGCAGCTAACAATTTCGTTTCTTCCGCAGAAAATTCCGGAACGATATTATAGGATTTTATACCTGTAATTTTCATTTCATCTAAAATATCAACCAGATTACCATAATTAGATTTTTTTGTTGGTTTAATAATTACATTTATTCCACGTCCGGGTTTGCCCAATTGAGCAGAATATTCCAACATTTTTTTATTTTGAATCAAAAGCTCTTTTCTAATTCCATCTTTGCCATATTTTAATTCTTGCGGAGCAATTAGCGGATTTTGAAGAAAACCAGCATAAATAACCAACTTATTATTCTCTCCTAATAAAATTGTATAGTTACGATCCTCATTAAAACAAGACCTCATTGGTTCTCCACAATCATTACAATCAGGCATTGCATATTCTAAAACTTTAGGTTTTGATAACTCACCCACAACCATAAAAAAGATAATTAATAAGAAAGAAACACTCACCATTGCGGTTAAATCGACTTTTGTACTTAGCTTTTTACTTCTTACTTTTTGAGGTAGATTTTGCATAAAAGATGAAATTAGATTAGTTGAAAATTATTTATCTGGCTGCCAATAATTTCGATTCTTCGGGACTAAATTCATTGACAATAGCATAAGTATCGATTTTTGCGATAGTCATTTCATCAAGAATATCAACCAAATTTTTAAAGTTTGATTTTTTACTTGGTTTTATAATAACAATAATTCCGTTACCCGGCTTACCTACATTTGCTGAATATTGAAGCATAGACTTATTTCTGGCAAATAATTCCTGACGGATACCGTCTTTACCATAATTTATTTCTTTTGGAGGAACTAATGGTAATTCTAAAATACCCAAGTAAGACACTAATTTATTATCGCTTCCTAATAAAATAGTCATAACTCTTCTTTCTGTGCCGCAACCTAAATAAGCTCTACCACAAGTCCAATCATTATCAGGCAAACTTAAGTCCGCCACTTTAGGTTTAGACAACTCAATTGTAACCATAAAAAATATAATCAACAAGAAAGAAACACTAACCATTGCCGTTAAATCAACTCTTGTACTTAGCTTTTTACTTCTTACTTTTCGATCATTTGTATTAGATTTCATAATGATTAGTTTTTAGATAAATTAAGAATATGATTAAATTACTTTGGACAAAAATGTTAAATAAATATAGTAATTAAAAAATAGTAACAGCAAATAATCTTAAATTGTTTTCCACTCCTGAAAATCCGGTTCAATATAAAGCCATTTTACGTCAGGACGTTTTGCACGAAGTTTTTCCTCAAAATTATTAATTAATAAACTAATACTTTGAGTATTGAGATCAGGAATAATTTTTATTTTGATGCATACTAAAACTTCTCCAGGACCTTGTTGAACAGTTCTACAGTTTAAGACTTCGCTGATTTTATTTTCTGATTTAGCGATTTCCTGTATAATTTCTAATATTTCAGGATCGGCACTTTCTCCAATTAACAATGATTTTACCTCACTTGCCAGAAAGATGGCAACGGCAATTAGCACAAGTCCAATACAAAGCGAACCAATAGCATCATAACGACTGTCTCCGGTATAATGCGAAACCAACAATGCAATTAAGGCGAGAAACAATCCTAAAACTGCAGCGGCGTTTTCTCCAAAAATGATAATCAAATCGCTGTCTTTTGTAACATGCAAGTAGCGAAAAAAAGAAATCAGCTTTTTACGTTTTCTAATTTCTATAATATTAGAAATTAAGGCATAACCCTCCATTACAATAGAAAAAAGGATGATTCCAATTGCCCAGCCAATATTATGTACAGGTTCCGGATTGTTGTATTTATGTACGCCTTCGTAGACTGAAAACATTCCGCCAATAGAAAACAAAAGCATTGCCACCATAAAAGACCAGAAATAAACTGATTTTCCATATCCGAACGGATGTTCTGAGTCAGCATCCTTTTTTGCTTGTTTTACACCAAGTAAGAGTAAAAGCTGATTGGCACAATCTGCCGTAGAGTGGATCGTTTCGGCTAGCATTGCACCGGACCCTGTCATAAATGCAGCAAAACCTTTTGCTACGGCAATAGCCACATTTACCAACAAACTCTGAATAATATGTTTTGTTCCGTGTTCGGTTGGGTTTTGTTTTTCCATTAAAATTGAAATTTAGACTTAAATTTAGTAATAATAAAAAGATAAAAGTCATTCTGATTTTAAAAATGACTAAAAATATTTTTTAAGATTAAAGGCTTGTTTTTCAGTAGTATTTAAGAATCTTTCATCCTTTTTTATTCTTTTTTGAAGATTTAGTAAAACCAAAACCATCATTACCGCGTAAATGAGCTTATAACTTAAAATATTTAATCATGAAAACTAGAAAATTTTTGGCCGTAGCAATCTTAGCATTAGGATTTGGATTTACATCATTTGCACAAAAAACTGTAATGGTTGGCGGAGCTGCCATGTATCCTAACAAAAATATTATCGAAAATGCTGTAAACTCAAAAGACCACACTACATTGGTAGCTGCAGTAAAAGCTGCAGGACTTGTTGAAACACTAGAAGGAAAAGGACCATTCACCGTTTTTGCCCCAACAAATGCTGCGTTTGACAAATTGCCAGCAGGAACAGTTACAACATTATTAAAACCGGAGAATAAAAAAATGCTGCAAACGATCCTGACCTATCATGTTGTTGCAGGTAAGCTAAACTCTTCCGATATTGCGAAAGCTATTAAGGCAGGAAAAGGAAAAGCTACTTTTAAAACGGTTAGTGGTGGTACTTTGACTGCATGGATGAAAGGAAAAGATTTATACATCACTGACGAGAGCGGAAATAATGCTAAAGTTACAATTGCAGATGTGAACCAATCTAATGGTGTAATTCATGTAGTTGATACTGTATTATTGCCTAAAAAATAATATCGGATTTTAATAGAAATCTCAAAGAATAAAAATTCCAAATCCCAACTTTTAAAATTGGAATTTGGAATTTTTATTTTTGATCTTTTTATACTTTATCTTTTAGCCGTCAATGTCGATCCTGCAGAAGCGATAACAACACAAAATACAGCTATAATTTCATAAATATTAAGTTTTTCTTGCAGGAATATAAAAGCGCAAACAGAAGCTGCAGCAGGTTCCAGACTCATTAAAATACTAAAAGTTCTTGGAGGAAGCTGTCCTAAAGCTTTCATTTCAAGTGTAAACGGAATTGCGCTTGACAAGAGCGCTAAGGCAATACCCATACCAAACAGTTTTGGAGTAAGATTAGCGAGTCCGTTTTCGTAAAAACCAAATGGCAGAATTAAAATTGCTGCAAATAACATTCCGGTTGAGACGGCCTGACCACCGTTCATAATTTGAGATATCTTTCCACCCAAAACAATGTAGGCCGCCCATAAAGCGCCTGCCAAAAGCGCAAAGAAAACCCCTGTCAAATCTATACCTTCGTTTGTCCAGGGAGCAATTAAAGAAATTCCGATAGCTGCTAATAATACCCAGCAGTAATCTATAAGACGTTTAGATCCGATTATAGCGACTAACAATGGGCCTACAAATTCAAGAGTAACGGCTAACCCTATTGGAATTCTTTCTATAGCCAGATAAAAAATCAAATTCATGGCACCAAGCGACAAACCATACGGGACAACTATTTTCCATTGCCTGGGTGTAATCGCTTTTAGATTTGGTCTGTAAGCCAGTAATAAAATTATTGCCGAAACTCCAATTCGGATCGAAGCTGTTCCGGCAGCTCCAATTGCGGGAAATAAACTTTTAGCTATTGCTGCTCCGCATTGTACACTGATTATCGCCAGAAGAACCGCATAAACGGGAGGGATGTTGAATTCTTTGTTTTTCATGAGAAGTAATTGATTGAGATAAGAAATAATGTTAGCAGAACATATTTCAAACTCAAAAGGAATCGTTGAAGTTAAATTCAACTATATAAATAATAAGGATATTTTTTTATTATTCTAAAGCACGTTTGGTAACAAAAGCACGATAGCCAATAATAGCCATTTGCCATTTTTTTGCTTTCGAAATGTCTAAACCTTGCTTGGTAAAACTAGGTAAAAGGACCTTATTGATTTTGGCTAAAATTTTATACATGGCAGATTAATTTTTGTCAAAGATATAAAAAAAGACTTTGCGGTCGGGCAAAGTCTTTTTTAGGTCATTTTCTATAAAAAAAAATCCGATTTAAGATTTCTTCTCCAGAAGTTTATCGATTTTATCCAGCATTTCTTTTGCATTGGTATTATCAGGCAATAATTCTAAAGACTTTTTATAGTTCTCACGTGAAATTTCGAACTGATTATTTCTAAAATATCCATCAGCCAGACTATCAAATGCATTTGCTGATTTTGGATTTTCTATCGTATTTAGTTCTAAAACTTTAATACCATCCATTAATCTCGCATGATCCATCAAGGTATAACCAATAAGATTTAATCGATATTGAAAATCCCAATCAGGGTGATTTTTTTTAATGTTTAAGTAATTTTGCTTTGCTTCTTCGATATTTAATTTTAAAAAAATCTGATTTACCTTTTCACCGGCAAGATAGTAATCATCTGTTAATGTTTTGTGTACAATCGACGCAACATGATTTATTACCTGACTTTGTACATACAATGAGGAATATTTATGTCCGTTTGATAAAAAGATAATAGTTAAATCATTATTAGGAAATTTTCTAAATGCTGCTTCATTTCCTCCTGTAAATCCATACGATAGGATTTTATTTACAGGAACAATTTCCCAGCCGTAAGCAAAACGATCTGTATTATTGGCAAATTTAAAAGGTTCCCACATCGAATATTTTGTTTCTTTTTTGAGATAAACATTTTTATCCAGATTTTCATTCCAGCGAATAAAGTTCTGCAGGGTTATATTTAAACCATTGGCAGAATGGGCATCAAATCCAAAATCGGAGGTGCTTTTTATGTATTTTTTTGTGTCTGTACTATAATTATATCTTGGAGCACTATTTGGAAAATTTTCCCCAAAATTTGACGAAAAATAAATGCCTGATCTTATAGACGGAAATTGATGCTGTAATATGTAATCTTCAAAGGTTTGACCAGTGATTTTTTCGATAATTTTGGTTAGGAATAAATAGTTGGTCTGATTGTAGCTGTATTCATTTCCGGTAGAAAATTCCATTGGTTTCTTAGATAAAATCGCCAGTTTTTCTTCAAAAGGCAATGTTATTTTAATATCCTCGAACATAATAATATTTGGCAAACCAGAAGAATGCGACAACAAATTTTTGACTTGTATTGCCTGCCATTCTTTTGGGAGATTTTCAATGTATTTAGAGATAGGATCTTCCAATGATAATTTTCCTTTTTCGATAAGCTGAAAAATGCCCACATTTGTAATGAGTTTGGTGGTAGAGAAAACTTTAAAAGCAGTGTTTTTATCCACTGCTTTATTTTCTTCAAGAGAAGCTTTCCCAAAATATTTTTCATAAATGACTTTTCCGTTTTTTACAACGCCCAATGCAACCCCGGGGATTTCGTTTATTGCTATTACTTCTTTAATGTAATTGTCAATTTTTTGTTCAGTTAATTGATCTTCATTTTTTTGACTAAATGCCAAATTAAAAAACAATAAGAGAGATGTTATAAAAAATGAATTTTTCATGTATGGTTTTGGGGTTTATTACGATTTTTTATTCTTTTCTATTGTTTTAAAATCTTTCTGATGTTCTTTCATATTTTTCTCATACACTTGCATGTCTTTTTCAAATTGCTGTATTTTTTTTTCAAACTCAGCTCCAAATTGCTTTTCTATAATGGCGTTATATTTGCCCATTTCTACTTCAAATTTCCCCATTGCAACTTCGAATTTTTCCATTTCTTTATCATATCCAAGTTCACGTTTTGCCATGATTTCTTCTACTTGTTTTTGATAAGCAGCCATTTGTGGTTCAAAAGCACTCATTTTTTTATCAAATTCCTGCATTTTTTTTTCGAAATTTTTCATCGCAACTTTGTCTTCAGGATTTTTTGGAGGTACTGGAGGCACTGGCATTTTTGACATATTTGGCGGAGGAGGAATATTTAATTCTTTTGGCAATACAGGTGCCGCCGGAGCAATGGGTGCCGGAGGTAATGACGCTGTTGACGGAGGTGTAGGGGGAACAGGCGGAGCAACCATACCCTGACCATTATATTCCCTAACTTCTGCAATACGTTTTCCGTCAGTCATTGACTCATCAATTGCGTCATCGGTAATAATACCTACTTTTTTTGAACCCTTACTATCAATATTTACTGCAATACCACAGTTTTTTATCGCTTTATCACCTTCAATTTGTAGAATTTGTGATTCTGAGGTTCCTTTTTGAATATCCACTCTAATAGCGATTAACTCATTTTTAGTATTCCTTTTTACATCAGAAACCACAACATCAATATTGTGTTTTTGTTTTAACTTTTCAGCCATTTCTTTTAATTGCTGATCGGTTGTATTTTTTTGAATTTTAAAAACATACACTGAATCTTCTTTCTCAGCAACTTCTTTAAGGTCTTTACGTTCTTTTTCCTGTGCGATTGTATTAATTTGAAATAAAAGCACAAAAGCTACAAGCGCCGGAATTATGGCATAATATTTCCAGTAATTTCGCTTTTTTGATTGATTTTTGTTTAACATGACAATTCGTTTTTTGATTAATGATTGATAAAAATGATTGGTGATGGCAACACAGCTTTCGTGTGTTGTTATTTTTAAAAGCGTGTATTGATAGGCTTTTTTATCGGATATTTTTTTGGCTGCTTCGCTATCAGCAATAAACTCCAGGTTTTGCAGAATTGCTTTTTTATATAGCCAAATGATCGGGTTGAACCAAAAGAGTACACAGAATACGCGTGATATCAATACATCTATAGTATGATTTTGATCGCTGTGGACTTTTTCGTGTTCGATAATATTCTCTAATTCTGATGGCGTAAACATTGATGAATTGTAAACGATGTAATCAAAATAAGAAAATGGAGCAATGTTTTCGTTGATATCTACAAATTTAAAATCAGCTTGCTGTTGTACTTTTTTACCTTTCAAAACGGTATTTAAACTATAAAAGTCAATTGCAAATTTTATTATTAAAGCCAGAAAACCAATGATATAAATAGTCAGTAACAGGTAGTTCCAATTAATATCGAAAGTTTCATTTTCTACAGCATGAGAAACAGGAAACTGGTTATAGACTGTATTTGCAACAGCATTACTATTTTTATGTAGTACTGAAACTTCAACAGGCGCGGGCTCTATCCAGACAATTTTAGTATAAACCAAAAAAGGCAAAACTACTGAAGTAATTAGTCCGGCTAATAAAAACCATCTGCTGCTATTAAAAAAGGTTTCTTTGCGTAATAGAAAGTAATAGGCGCAATAAAATAGTACCAGCAATCCGCTTGATTTTGCGATAAAAGTGAAAAGTGCTTCCATAACGATTATTTTACTTCTTGTGAGATTTCAATCATAGCTAAGATTTCTCGTAATTCTGCTGCTGAAATTTTTTCTTCTTTAGCAAAAAACGAAACCATATTTTTATAGGAACTATTAAAATAATTGTCAATAGCTGTATTCATGTACTTTTTGCTGTAAGTTTCCAGTGAAATTACCGGATAATATTGATGTGTGTTTCCAAAAGCATTGTGCCCTACAAAACCTTTTTCTTCAAGATTGCGTACAATGGTAGAAAGTGTATTGTAATGCGGTTGATCTTCAATAATCTCTGCCTGAATTTCTTTTACGAACGCTTTTTTTAGCCTCCACAAAATGTGCATGATTTCCTCTTCTTTGTTGGTTAACTTTTGCATGATTTTAGTTTTTTACGCAATGAGAAACTATTATTTTTTAGTTTCTACTACAATTACACCGTTTTTACCCTCTTCGCCATATTTTTTTGAAGCTTCAGGACCCTTATAAACATTTATTGATTTGATGTTAAGCTCATTTAGCTCTTGTATATTTACATCTGAGCTTATTACAATACCATCTACAATAATTAGCGGTTCTGACTTTTGGGCATTATCTCCGCCTGAAGATACAGTTATAACAGTTCCGTTTTTAGTATCAGTATTTACATTGTAGCTGTAAGAAGTAGCAGCAGTAGTTACAGTATTTGTACCAGTACTTGCACTAGCATTTTTATCATCAATATGATTATTTTTAGCATTTTTATCAGGATTAGGGTTACTGTTAATGTTTTGTTTTATTGTTATTGTTTTACCGGCTGATGATTTTTGATTTGTTTCATCACCAGTATGAAAACCTACCTTTTTGTTTCCATCTTTGTCTGTGGTAACAATAATTCCAAAATCTTTAATCGGTTGAGTTCCTCCAGTTTGAATAGATTGCGATATCTGGTCGCCATTTTTGATATCAATTTTAAGTGAAGTCAGGTCATTTTCGGCATTTCTTTTTATATCAGAGACTTCAAAAACAATATTATGAATCGATTTTAATTTCTCTTTTATTTCTTTTAATTCTGCATCTGTAGCATTCTTTTTGATTTTGTAAACATCTACAGACTTAATTTCTCCCGAAAGATCCTTTATAATTTGTTGTTTTTCTTTTGCAATTACTTCAACCTGAAATAAAAGTACAAAAGCCACAAGTGCAGGAAGGATTACATAGAACTTCCAGGAATTTCTCTTTTTTGATTGTTTTTTGTTTAACATAATGATTCGTTTTTTGATTAATGATTGATAAAAATGATTGGTAATGGCAACACAATTTTCATGTGTTGTTATTTTTAAAAGTGTGTATTGATACGCTTTTTTGTCGGATATTTTTTGTGCGGCCTCATTATCTGCAATAAATTCAAGATTTTGCAAAATAGCTTTTTTGTACAGCCAAATAATAGGGTTGAACCAAAACAAAACACAAAATATTCTTGATACTAAAACATCTATAGTATGATTTTGCTCGCTGTGTACTTTTTCGTGTTCCAGAATACTTTCTAATTCTGAGGCACTGTACAGTGATGAATTGTAGACGATATAATCAAAGTAAGAAAAAGGAGCAATATTTTCGTTGATATCTACAAATTTAAAATCAGCTTGTTGTTTTACTTTTTTGCCTTTTAATACAGAATTTAAACTGTAAAAATCAACCGCAAATTTTATTACTAAAGCCAGAAAACCAATAGCATAAACAGCTAATAAGGTTAAATTCCAATCGATTGTAAAGGGTGTAGCAGCGTTGGCTTGCGGAATATTAATTTGAAAATTATTAGCCAAAACAGGAGTAGGATCGACCCAAACTGTTTTCGTATACACTACAAAAGGCAAAACAACAGAAGTTACTAACCCGGCCAATAAAAACCATCTGTTGCTACTAAAAAAAGTTTCTTTGCGCAGTAAAAAATAATAAGCACAATAAAACAAAACTAATAAGCCACCGGATTTTGCTATAAATATGAAAAGTGCTTCCATAACAATTATTTTTCTTCTCTTGGATTTTCAATCATGGCTAAAATCTCGCGTAATTCTGCTGCCGAAATTTTCTCTTCTTTAGCGAAAAACGACACCATATTTTTATACGAACTATTAAAATAGTTGTCAATTGCCGTCTTCATATATTTTTTACTATACGCTTCTAAAGTAATAATTGGATAATACTGATGTGTATTTCCAAATGCATTATGAGCCACAAAACCTTTTTCTTCAAGATTGCGTACAATAGTAGATAATGTATTATAATGGGGCTGATCTTCAGTAATCTCTGCCTGAACTTCTTTTACGAATGCTTTTTTAAGTCTCCATAAAATGTGCATGATTTCTTCTTCCTTGTTGGTTAACTTTTGCATGTCTTCTAATTTTAATTCAAACCTACAACTATTTTTTTAGTTACGCAACTATAAAAATAGTTATTTAACTAAAAAAAGCGTTTGAATGATTTTTTTGGAATAGATAAACTGCTGTTAAGGCTTTTAAATTGGGAATAAAGTGTTTTTTTTTATTGGATCAATATCAAGTTTTTGAAGATTGGAGAAAATGGCACGCGGATGACACGTCCCGATCCCGAAACTTCGGGAGGGAGCTAAAGCGAAAACGCGGATTTTGACGGATCTTTATTTTTATTCTTTATTGAATGAAAATTTAACCGCATAGCACGGAAAGTTTTTTATCTATAAGTATGTATAAAAATGCAAAATTCGCAAAGCTGGAATTGATAAAGCTTTGCGAACTTTGCGTTTACTAACCACAATACAAAACAAAATAATTTTGCGCTTTGAGGTAAAATTCGACTGTTATATAAGTGATTTTAAGAAACTTTCTCTCTTAGTAAAGCTTTCCTGATCCAAAAACAACAAAGCGTTGCAAAAATTCCAATAGAAGCCATGAAAAACCAATTGATTTGGTAGCCTAAGCGTGAGATAATTTCGAAGCCAACTTTAGAACTAATGATATGGGCGAGACTAAAACTCATCGTGTAAAGCGCCATATAACGGCCTTCCTGACCTTTAGGTGCACGGCTTAAAGCAAAAGCATTAGAGAATGGAAATGTCAAAATTTCTCCAATCGAAATACAAATCATACTAATGACAAGAATTCCTGCCCAAATATTAATCAATAACAAGAAGAAACTCAGTGACATTATAAACGATCCAAGAATGATAATCCTTATTTTAGGAAATCCCTTTCTCTCCATAAACCCAACTGTTGGCATTTCGAGAGCAAAAATCAAAAGTCCGTTTAGGGTCATTAATAAACCTGTTTGAAATTCGCTTAAACCAAACTTTTCATTATGATATAAAGGTAAAGTCGTAAAAAGCTGAAAGAAGATCATAGCCGTTACAAAGCTTACAAACAAGAAAACCCAAAAGATTTTATCATGAAAGACCGATTTTATTTCCGCAGCGCTTTCAGTTTTATCTTCATGAACCACTTTTTTCTTTTCTTTAACTAATAAAGCAAAAATCGAAATCGAAATAATGCACGAAGCCCCGTCAACCCAAAACAAACCTGAATAGCCAATCCCCATAATGATTAAACCACCCAGGGCAGGACCGGCAGCAAAACCAAGATTGACTGCGAGACGCACCAAAGTCAGAGCCCTTGTTCTGTTTTCCGGCCTGGCATAAGCGCCAAGCGAAACAAACATCGCAGGACGAAACATATCTGCAATAGTCATTAAAACAAACATTGCAATACACAATGCCCAAAACGTAGTGATATATTGTATAAAGAAAAGCGAAACCCCGCTGGTAAACAAACTAAAAATCATGATTTTATAAAAACCAATCTTGTCAGATAATTTCCCGCCCAGCCAGGATCCTAACATTGACCCCAAACCAAATGCCACCATAATCCAGCCCACCTGATTATAAGTAAACTGAAGATCTTCTTTTAAATATTTTGATAAAAAAGGAAGCACCATCGTTCCGGCACGATTGATAAAAGTAACAATTGTAAGTATCCAAATTTCTCTTGAAAATCCTTTAAAATTATTGATATAGTGACTAAAAGCGGTCTTGAGCATTATAAATAGGTTATTTGCAACAAAGTTACGAAACTTTGTAGGGATCAGCGGTTGCTGCTTTGTTACTTTTAAACTATTTTTGCTCAAAATTTCAAAGATGAAAAATGTTATCGCTTTTTTAGTTTTATTGCTGGTTAATTTCTGTTTTGGTCAAAATAAATTTGATCAAAAAGAAGCTGAAAAATTTCAGAAAACCATTAATGGTGAATATGCTGATCCTAAAACTAGTCCGTTGATGGAGGAAGATTTAAAAACTTTTAAAAGTTTAGATTTTTATCCTATAAACAGTAAATATTTTGTTGTTGCAAAATTAGAAAAGGCAAAAAACGAAAAAGTTTTTGAAATGAAAACAACAGGCACAAGAACTCCAAAATATATTAAGTACGGAACTTTATATTTTACCATAGACGGAGTTGCGCTGAAATTGAATGTATACAGGAATATAGAACTTTCGAAAACAAAGGAATATAAAGATCATTTGTTTTTGCCATTCTCAGATTTGACTTCCGGAAAAGAAAGTTATATAGGAGGAATATATATCGATCTGAAAATCCCGAAAGGAAATACCATTGCAGTCGATTTTAATCAGGCGTACAATCCGTATTGCGCTTATAATCATAAATATTCCTGTCCGTTGGTTCCCTTAGAGAATGATCTGAATGTTGAAATTAAAGCGGGGGTTAAAACATTTCATTAATGGAATTCTTTAATTTTCATACCCATCAATTTACAAACCAGCCCAATATTTTGGAATTGGTGAATCAATATCCGCAAGAATTTGATGCTTCGATTCCGTTTTATTCGATCGGAATTCATCCGTGGTATATAAAAGAAGATCGCATTGATGAAGACCTGAAAATTATCGAAGAAAAATTACAAACCAGCAATTGTATGGCGATTGGTGAATGTGGTTTAGATAAACGAATTGAAATTTCTTTAGATCAACAAATTATAGTTTTTGAAAAACAATTGGCTTTGGCCGAAAAATATAAAAAGCCGGTTGTGATACACTGCGTAGCTGCTTTTCAGGAAGTGATTGCCATTAAAAAGAAGATGAAAATAACGGTTCCGATGATTATTCACGGTTTTTCGAAAAATAGTCAGATCGCCAATCAGTTAATTACGGCAGGATTTTTCCTTTCATTTGGAAAATATCTATTAAGAAATCCAGATTTAAAAACTGTTTTTCAGAATATTCCAAACGATCGTTTTTTTCTGGAAACCGATACCATCGAAGAAAAAATTAGCGAAGTTTACAATTTAGCCTCAGAATATAAAAGTATAACAATAAAAGAGTTAGAAGAACTTATTTCGAGTAATTTTCGAATAGTCTTTGAGAGATAAATGAAAAAGTAAAAAGTGAAAGTCACAAATCAGAACTTGAGACAACAATAAAAAACAAACAAAAATAACAAAAGAATATATATGGCAGAGTGGACAGAAAGAGCCGAGCTTTTATTTACAAAAGAAGGATTGCAAAATTTACAAAACTCGAATGTTTTAGTAGTAGGATTAGGTGGAGTTGGATCTTTTGCAGCTGAGTTTTTGGCGAGAGCAGGAGTAGGGAATATGACAATTGTAGATGGAGATGTTGTAGATATTACAAACATCAACAGACAATTACCGGCTTTGCATTCAACTGTTGGGCAGCCTAAAATTACAATCGTGGGAGATCGTTTGATGGATATTAATCCTGAATTGAAATTGACACGTGTACAGGAATTTTTATCTCCGGAAAGAGCTTTTGAGATCGTTTCTCCAGAGTTTGATTATGTTTTAGACTGTATTGACAGTATTACGCCAAAATTAAACTTAATTATTGCAGCGAAACGCAAAAGAGTAAAAATCATCAGTAGTATGGGCGCTGGCGGAAAAATGCTGGCTTCTAAAGTAAAAGTAACTGATATTTCGAAAACCGTTAACTGTTATTTTTCTAAAACGATTAGAAAACGTCTGAAAGCAGAAAAAATAAACAAACTAAAAGTAGTTTTCTCTTCTGAAATCCAGGACGAGAAAAGCTTAAAACTAACCGACGGAAAAAACTTCAAGAAATCTTTTTACGGAACCAACAGCTATATGCCTGGATTATTTGGTTTACACATTGCCGAAACCGTGATTAGACAATTGTTGAAGAAATAAGATTCTAAGCTTCTAAGTAACTGTGGTTTTAGCCCAGAACTTTGAATTTTTAGTTTCTGAAGACTTTAAAAAGCTATTATAAACATAAACTTAAATAACGTTCTGTGCGTCTCTCTACAAGAAAAAACGTAGAGCCTTAGCGACTCAGTACCTTAGTAACTTAAAAAATGATAAAAACAGTAATTTTCGATATGGATGGTGTAATTGTAGACACCGAACCAGTTCACCGTTATGCTTACTACAAACAATTTTCAGAATTAAATATCGAAGTAAGCGAAGAAATGTATACTTCGTTTACCGGATTTTCGACCAGAAATACGTTTCAGACCTTAAAAGGATTTTTTCCAACGATTGAGCATGAAGTAGAAGATCTAATTCAAAGAAAAAGAAGTATATTTAATGATGCTTTTGATACCAAAGAAGATTTATATCTTTTAGAAGGTGTTGAAGATTTGATTAAGGACTTATATGCTAATGGAATACAGTTGATTTTGGCTTCGTCGGCTTCAAAAGTTACAATCGATCGCGTGTTTACAAGATTCAATCTGCATCAATATTTTACGGATATCGTGAGCGGAGAAGATTTTCCACAATCAAAACCCAATCCGGCTATTTTTGTACATGCGGCTTCGTTGTCAAAAGCTCCAAAAGAAAATTGCATTATTATTGAAGACAGTACAAATGGCGTAAAGGCAGCAAAGGCAGCCGGAATCTATTGTGTAGGATATAATAGCCATCATTCTAAATTGCAGGATCTCTCAGATGCAGATATAATTATCAATCATTTCAATGAATTAAATGCCCAAAAAATATCACAGCTAAAGGGCTGAATTATAGAAAATTTAACATTTGTTCGGTAATTGAATTTGTAAATTTGAACAAAACAAAATAAACTCAAACAATGAAAAAACTACTTATTGCATTAGCCATAGTTTTGGCTCCTTTTGCTACAGAGGCGCAAATAAAAACTCCACAAGCGAGCCCTAAAGGATATATTAAACAAACAGTTGGATTAACTGATGTTGAAGTTACTTATTCAAGACCAGGTGCCAGAGGCAGAGCGGTTTTTGGAAATTTAGTTCCGTTTGGTAAATTGTGGAGAACAGGAGCTAACGAGAACACAATCATTAGTTTTAGTGATGATGTAGTAATCGATGGTAAAACATTGAAAAAAGGAAAATATGCAATTTATACGATCCCTAAAATCGAAAGCTGGGAAGTAATTTTTTATCTTTCTACAGACAACTGGGGATTACCTGAAAACTGGAGCGATGCCTATGTAGCACTAAGAACTACTGTAAAAGAAGATGCCTTACCAACTCCGCTTGAAACTTTTACAATTGGTATTAATGGTCTGGACCCTAATTTTGGGTATCTGGATATGGCTTGGGAAAACTCTCATGTTGCTTTAAAATTTGAAGTTCCAACAGCTAAAATTGCTACGGCTAGTATAGAAAAAACGCTAAACGGACCAACATCAAATGATTATTTTGCTGCAGCAACTTATTTGTTTCAGTCAAACGGAAATATCGAAACTGCCAGAACTTATGTAGATAAATCATTAGATATGAGTACTGAAAAGCCATATTTCATTTTAAGATTAAAATCTCAGATTCAGGCAAAACAAGGTGATAAAAAAGGAGCTGTTGAAACTGCAAAAGCTTCACTTGCTGCTGCAGAAGCTGCTAACAACCAGGATTACGTAAAACTAAACAAAGATAGTATTGCAGAATGGAGCAGATAATAATGCTTTGAATTATTAAAATCTTAATCCCGATTCTGAAACTTCGGGACAGAATAAAATCCAAATTCCAATTAAATATTAGAATTTGGATTTTTTTTTGTTTTTTAATTTTAAATAGACAGACTTGTCTGTTTATATAAAATAATTATTTACATTTGCATATCTTAAACAATGATCAAATGTTACCAAAAGAACGAATTTTAGATACTGTATCAGTTCTATTTCACAAACAGGGATACAATTCCACTGGCATTAATCAGATTATTGAAGAGGCAAAAGTTGCCAAAGCGAGTTTTTATCAGCACTTTAAATCAAAAGAAGATTTGTGTGTAGCTTTTTTAAATCAACGGCATTTATATTGGTTTAATGCACTAGAAAACTTCACTGTGGCCGAAAAAGATATAAAGTCAAAAGTTTTGACTTCTTTCGATTTTCTAATTGATATGAATCAGAAAGAGAACTTTAGAGGCTGTAGTTTCCTTAACATTCTATCTGAAATCCCATCAGATAATGTAAAGATTCTTAGTGTAATTCAAAGCCATAAATTCGATCTGCAAAAATATTTTAAAAATATTTTAAATGATACGATTCTCGCTGATCATACGTATTTACTTTTTGAAAGTTGTATTATCGAAAGTCAGTTATTCAAATCCAATCAGCTCATAGAACAATCTAAAAAAATCATTCAAACTTTAATTCCTTAAAAAAATGGAACAAAAATTACCGTTGCCACCTTTCACATACGAAACGGCATTAGAGAAAATACAATTAGCCGAAGATGCCTGGAATAGTCAGGATCCGGAGCGTGTTTCAAAAGCGTATACCATCGACGGCGAATGGAGAAACAGGGACCAATTTGTAAATGGAAGAGAAGAAATAGTGCGTTTTCTAACCCAAAAATGGAAAAAAGAACACCACTATAAACTGAAAAAAGAATATTGGGCACATACTGAAAATCGCATAGCTGTTCGATTTGAATATGAATATCAAAACATCCAAGGGCAGTGGTTCAGAGCTTATGGAAATGAAAATTGGGAATTTGATGCCAATGGCCTTATGCAAAAAAGGTTTGCCAGTATAAACGACCTCGCCATCAAAGAAGAAGATAGAAAACTAAAATAAAAGTTTTTAATTCATACTTGGCGGTTCCGGAATTTTTACGGTTCTTTTTATTTTCTTTACAATTAGCAAATAAAAAGTAATACCGCCCAGAATAATAAGCAAAGCAATCTGCAATTGTCCAATGCTATTATTTTTGCTATACATGGCATTAGCACTTGCCAGTTTTGCTTTGCCTTCCTGAATCTGGATATTTGACAAAGACTCTAAAGTTGTCAGGGCATCATGACTCAGAGATACAATTTTACTCCAGTTTTTATCGGCAACCTGCTTGTTTATTTCTTTGCATGAGATCAAAAAAGTATCAAAATACTGTTTTTCTTTATTCGTCAAAACGGTTTTAGCATACAAATCATCAATATTATGAATCACGCTCAGCGTATGCGTGATTTCGTCTTTTTTGATGTTGTCGCTTAGGTCGAGTTTTTCGGCTTCAGCTTTTATAAAATGAAGTTCTTTAGCATATTGAAAAATATAATGTGCTACTACCAATCGGTCATTATATATTTCATTAATATTTTTATTTACGTTTTTAGAATTTTGCAACGTATTAAAATTCCCTAACAAAATAATAAGCATCACAATAAGTAAAATAAAAGCAGCCTTCGTTTTATTGCTATATCTTTTTGAATCCTTCATAATGACGCGTTTTTATCTAATTTGCAAATAGTTGGTTTCTCAAAGATATAGTTTTTGAGGCAGAATCAAAATATTTAAGTTTTTGCTCAAAGTTTGTTATCTCTATGACAAAAATACGCAGATCACAAATCTTCTTAATTAGAATTTTTAGGAGCTTTTTCCTGCTGTCTGCTATATCTTTTGTGCCGAACCCCGGCACAAAAGGATGCCGCTTCCATCAGGGCTAGGGAATCTTGTTTTACAAGGAAATTTATTTAAGAGAACTCCGTTTTATCAGTTGCATGGTTTGCTTATTTACAATAACAGCAGCCCGTCTTAGAAATTCCGGGTTAGTACATTCTCCATAACTAATATAAACAATGTGATTATCATCCTCAAGATTTTCATTTCTTTCTTTTGCCGTCAGATAACTTTCAAAACCCATAATTAATAAAACAGGGTTTCCTTCGTTATATAGCTGTGTAGTAATTCCTATCAACCTGCTTTCAGCTGCTAGTTGTATATCTTTCTCCGGATATGCTAAAAGTTGCATACAATAAGCTATAGAACAAAGTTTTGCATCTTTAAAAGCAGGATGTTTTTCAAAAATCTCAGAGCCTTGATTCAAATTCTCAAAACATTTTGTGTAAAGCTGAGCCGAAATTGAATGACCTTCAATTGCCAAACTTTCATCTGTGTTTTGGCTCTTTACCTTAAGGTTTAAAATTAATAATATTAGTATAGTGAGTTTCTGAAGCATAATTCTTTAGTAAATTATTTTTATGATTTATTTTTTATCAGGTAATATGGATACGAAAATTTTTAAAATAAAAATTCCAGTAATATACCATAAGTAAAAAAAGAACTAAACATAAAAATAATAAGGGGAGTAAACGCAATCATAACAAGGGCAGCTTTTAAACCATAAACTTTTTCATTATTAAAATTTACTGGATAATATCCAAGATAAGAAAGTATAGAAAGTAAAATTAGAAAAGGCAAATAACCAAACAAAAAGATGATAAACGTTTTCCTGAAAAGTAATTTTGGCTTTTCGACATAAGCTTAAGATTTTCTTTTAGACTCATAAATTAGCGTTTAATAGTATTAGTTTTAAAGTTTTACTCCAAAACCACTTCCTCAGAATCTGGTTCTCTTCTAAAGAAAGCAATCTGTAAGAACAATGATAATACAATTGTCAAAATAGCTCCAATAAAATTTAGCCATAAATACCCTAATTTTTCCTGACTGTAAATCATGAAATAATAGATAACAAATATGGTAATTTGGCTTATAACGGCACTAATAAACATTGCTTTTGCCTTTACTCGGCGCAGATAAAATCCAACTAAAAAGATTCCTAAAACGGTTCCGTAGAAAATAGAACCAATGATATTAACCAACTGAATTAAATTCTCGAACAAAGTCCCTACACAGGCAAATAATATAGCTACAACTCCCCAGAATAAGGTGAAAAATTTAGTCGCGTTTAGATAATGTTTTTCAGACTTTACAGTTTTTAAATTTCGTTTATAAATATCAATTGCTGTCGTAGAAGCCAGGGCATTTAATCCGGAAGCTGTTGATGACATAGCGGCCGAAAGAATTACAGCCAATAATAAACCAATAAGTCCTTTAGGCAGATAATTGAGGATAAAATGAAAAAATACATAATCCTTATCATTGGTTTCGCTGGCAGGATCGGCTCTTGAAATTATTTCTTTGGCACGATCGCGCAAATCTTTTTCTTTGTTGGACAAAGTCACTAATTCTTTTCGAAGGATAGGATTATCAAAATCCTGATTCAACTGGTCGATGTACAATAAATTGATGACTTTTTTATCTTCAGAAAGCGTACTTAGTTTTTTCTCTAAAGCATGATACTCTTCTTTATAAGCTGATTTTTCAATGACAATTTTATTATTCGGATTGAAATTTAACGGAACGGGATTGAATTGAAAAAAGACGAACACCATAACTCCTGTCAAAAGAATAAAAAACTGCATCGGTACTTTAAGAAGTCCGTTCATGATTAATCCCATCTGGCTTTCGCGAACTGATTTTCCGGATAAATAACGTCCAACCTGAGATTGATCGGTTCCAAAATAAGCGAGGGCAAGGAAGAAACCACCGGTGATTCCACTCCAAAAAGTGTATTTTTCTTCAGGATTAAAAGAAAAATCAACGATATTCATTTTATCATTCGCACCCGCAATATGTAAGGCACTGGTAAAAGTCATATCGTTTGGCAAGTAATGCAAAATCAGGAAAAACGTAATAAACATTCCTGACATAATCACGAACATTTGCTGTTTTTGAGTCACGTTTACTGCTTTTGTTCCTCCGGAGAAAGTATATATAATTACCAGAACACCAATGATAATGTTCATTAAAGTTAAATTCCAGCCTAATAGTGCCGATAAAATAATTGCAGGAGCGTAAATCGTCAATCCTGTTCCTAAACCTCTTTGTACAAGAAATAAGATAGCAGCCAGAGAACGTGTTTTTAAATCAAAACGTTTTTCCAGAAATTCATAAGCGGTAAAAACCTTATTTTTATGATATAACGGGATAAAAGTCAGGCAAATAACAATCATAGCAATTGGCAATCCAAAATAGAACTGCACAAAACCCATCCCGTCATGATAAGCCTGTCCGGGAGTAGATAAAAAGGTAATGGCACTGGCTTGTGTTGCCATAACCGAAAGCCCTACAGTATACCAGGGCGTTTCGTTGTTTCCTAAAATAAAATCCTCGACGTTTTTACTTCCTTTTGTTTTCCAGGAACCGTACCCAACAATAAATAAAAGCGTGACAATAAGTACGATCCAATCAAATAGTTGCATAGGTTATGAGTATAATTGCATGATTAAGAAAAAAATCACAATGTAAATCGCGTTGGCCACCAAAACATAGGTGTAGCTTTTTTTCCATTTTTTAGTTTTTTTAGCTTCCATATTTTGAATGTTTATTTTTTTATTTCTTGTTTAGGAGCTTCTACAGGCTGTTTAAGCGAAATCATGTTCGATAATAATCGATACGCACCGGCAACACCTTCAGGTAATTCTCTGAAAAAACTCAAACCGGTGTAAATATAGTATCCTTTTCCGTATGGCGCTACCAGTAAGGCACCATTTTTAGGAGATTCGCCTTTGTCATGTGATGATAAAATAGGAGTGAAGGCAGGATCGTACTGATCAGGATAATATAGCCCCTGTTCCTGTTTCCATCCTTCAAAATCTTTTGAACTTATTTTGTTTGGAGTATTAAGAATAGGATGATGTGGCGCCAGAAAAGTTACTTTAGCATTTTCTTCGGTCACGCGATCATTTGAAATTTTCAACGGATAGGGAGCAATCTGATCGGTTACGGTTTTGCCATAAGTATTATACTGCACGATCATGTTTTTTCCGCTTTTTACAAAATTAAAAAGGATGTTTTGTTTGTTTGCCAAAGCATTCACGGTATTGTAAGCACGAACTCCGGTAATGACTACATTGAATGAATCAAGCTTTTCAGGCGTGATTTCTTCAGGTTTAATGATGGTCACTTTATATCCCATTTGTGCTAAACTTTCGGGAACTTCATCGCCAGCACCCATAATATAGGCAATAGCATCACCATTGGTTTTTAAATCAATTCGAATGCATTTTGATTCGGCTGGTTTTAAAACCATTTGTTTGGTAATATGGCTGTAATCAATAATAGTAAGATCTTTGTCGAAATGTTTGTTGTCGACAATAGCAATACTTTTTGCAACCGCTTCTTCCGGATTTACAGGAGGTGTGACTTCAAAATAAAAAATCTGTTCGTTTCCTTTTTTGTCTAATGCAAACGAAATTTCTTTTGGAGAAACGTCCCAGCTTTTAGGTAAATCCAGTTGTAATTTTCCTTTAATTCCGTCTTTTCCTGCACGAACTTTTACAGGGACCATTTTGCTTTTGACAGATCCAAATATTAAAACTTTTTCTAAAACCGAAGTAGTTACTTCAGGAACGATATCTAGAAAATTATACATTTCGCCTTTTACGCCATCGTTATATTTATACACTACTGTACGCTCAAACGGAATTTCAATACCATTTACTTTGACATTAAAAATAACTTTTACCTGCCTGATAATATCAGGAATTCCAATATTTTGCTGATTCGAAACTGTATACATTCCCACACTAGCCTGTTCTTTCAACCAATAAGGCTGTGTATATTCGATATTGTCTGGTAATTGAATTTGTAAATTTATTCTTTGATTGTTATTGTTTTTTAATGGAATATTTTGTGCGGAATTTTTATTATCCGGCAGCGACGTTACGCTCATCAGCTGCATATCTACAGGAGATCTGTTGATTGCTTCAAGACTCAGTTTGATAATACTTCCCGGAGTAGCTTCTTGTTCGCTGGCAACTGCTTCAAGATACAATCCTGAGCAAGATGTAATTATGTTTTTGATCTCGGTTGATTTGACTGTTTTCCAATGGTCATCTTCTAAAGATTCAATCATACTATACACCTTAACCAAATCAGGAATACTGGCAGACGGATTGCTAAAATTATATTTGGCAATGATAGTCGAGATTAAATCTCCTATTGGTTTTCCGTTTTTAACCCTATTCCATGAAGTATCGATACCATCAAATAAATTGTCGCGATCTTTAGGCGCTTCACCATTGATAAGCTCTAAGTATTCTGTTTCTTCGCCACGGGCTCCAGTGCTTCCAAAACCTTGCGACTGGTGACGGCTTCGACTCAAAGCAGCAATTTCCTGATTCGATTTTCCGATTCCGTTATAATAAACTCCCGTTTCTAATTTGGTAAATTTTGACTTATTGGCTGCATCAAATTTTTCCTGACTTCCGTAAAACCACCAGGACGGATTAAAATACAAACGTTTTACCTGCCAGGGTTTTACATATTTTAATTGTTCGGGATATACTTTTGGATCATTGGTGAGTTTAAAACTTTCGACACTTAACATTGCCGACGAAGTATGGTGCCCATGGGTAGTACCAGGCGAACGGTGATCAAACCTATTGATAATAACATCCGGCTGAAATTTTCTTATTGTCCAGACAACATCAGCCAGTACTTTATCTTTATTCCAGATTTCTAAAGTTTCGTCAGGATTTTTTGAGTAACCAAAATCATTTGCCCGTGAGAAAAACTGTTCTCCACCATCTATTTTTCTGGCTTCGATTAATTCCTGAGTTCTTATTACACCTAATAATTCACGCAGTTGCGGACCAATTAAATTCTGGCCTCCGTCGCCACGCGTTAGAGACAGATAGCCGGTTCTGGCATTCATCTCGTTTGCCAAATACGAAATTAAACGAGTGTTTTCGTCATCAGGATGGGCAGCCAAATACAATACAGAACCTAAAAAATTAAGTTTTTTGATTTGATTGTAAATTTCTACAGAACTTGGTTTTTGTGGTTGTTGTGCAAAAGAAATGGAAATCCCTGTTAAAAAAATAAGAAGAATTTGTATCTGAATTTTTCGCATAGCGTAGTTAAATGGTTTGAAAGAGCTTCAAAAATACTAATTATATCTTTGAACAGTATTTAAATGAAATGTTAATGTTTGGTTATTGATTCTCTTTTTTAAGAAAACGGATTCAAAAAAAAGCTTTCAGATCTGTTGCTGCTACAGTAATCAAATTTTCGTCTGAGGTTAAAATCGCAATAGAATGATTTTGGAATTAAAATATAAATAAAAAAGAGAGTATCGTTGTTATGATACTCTCTTGTATTGAAATTTAGCAATTTATCTTCTTCCATGACCGCCATGTCCGTGATCATCATCATGTCTGTCGTGTTTATCATGGTGTTTGTCGTGATTTCTGTTATCATGATGTCTGTAATCTCTGCGATCATTACGACGTTCATTATAACCATACACTTCTCTTGGTCTGTAAGGTCTTTGTGGTGCTCCGTGATATCCTTTATAATATTTTACTCTATGACGGTCAAAATAAGTGTAAGGTGTTCTTCCGTGATAGTCCGTTAAAACTACTTTATAACCTCCGTATAAATCATAATTTCTATATTGTCTTGGCAAATAAGTTGTTCTAACCCATCTTCCTCCACCAAAATAAATAAACTGCGAGGCCCTAACATCGTAATACGCTTCAATATCCGGCAAATAATAATACTCCATTTCAGAATATCCGGCAGGTCCCCAGGCAGGAGGTGTGCCTATATTAACGTTAATTGATACCTGAGCTTGTGTGGCGCTTGCAACCATCAGAAAAAATCCTACGATTGCTATTTTTAATGTTTTCATTTTTTTTAGTTTTAATGTTAATGTTATTCCTGTTTAGGAATATTCATATACTGTGCCAAAAATAAAAACTAAATGTATTTGGTCGGATAAAATATACTTTTTGACGAATGTTTGTTTGTGGATAATCCTGTAAACGTTTGATTTGTAATTTGTTTTAAGGATTTAAATTTTTCAAAAAAAAATATATTTTTTTCTATTTATATTCTACAATTCTTGGCTTTGCAAGTTCAAAACTTTGTAAGCCATAATCTGTAGTTTCAAAAGTATTTGTTTTGAATACATTGTCTCCCTGATAGGGAATGGTAGGATAATAAGATAAAGAGAGCTGAAATGAGCTGAATACCAGATAGTCATTACTAATTAATAAACCTAAAGTTATTTTCTGATAACCTTTATTTCGTCCCATTGCATTATTTGGACTCCCTAATACTGCAATCGAGTAGTTAAAAAAGGGATTCATACGAAATCCCCAAAGCGCATGAGGAGAATAGGTTTGTGTCTGAAGAGATAAAACCATCTTATTGGTTCCATATATAGCACTATTGAAACCTGCTAAACCATTTTGCTCATTAATATTCAGTTGATCTCCTATAATATCTTCACGGTTTGCACCTATAACCATCTTTGGATTAACGAATTGTCTTAATTTCCAGTTACCTATTTTGTAAAGCTTGGTAAAATAATTAGTTTCCATCAAAAATGCCGTTTGATAAGTTTTGGATTGATGAAAAAAAGTTCCGGCTTCAAAATTCATACTTAAAAATCCCCATCTGTAATAATTTCCAAATGAAAATTGCCCGCCAACATACGGCCTCCAGAACGTATTTTTATATTGATATCCTAAGGTAATGCCGTAAATCCTTCCCACTGGTACATCTTCGACCTGTCCGTTTCTAAAGAGATAAGTCTCCTTTATAAATTTACGTCTGTTAAGCCCGATTCCGGTAAGGATAAATTTTTCATCCGAATAAAAATTTGTCGGATCATAAAGCTCCGATGGACTTTCGCTATAATTAAGATTCAAAAAACGTCCACTAGCCACTAAATTTGTTATTCCGTTTTCATCTTCAAATACTTTAGACGCATGTCCCACCCATAAATCCTGAAAATTATTTTTAAAAGGCTGAAATGCATATGACTGATCCGGTGCCTGCAAACTATCTCTCCTGAAAACCTGACCCAGATAAACACCACCTGCCCATTTGGTCAGAGGGGAATAGAAGAGCCTTTCGATATTGATTGTTTTAGTATAATTATTGTCAAGATCCATATTATAGTGCAGGGTTGTACCTATATAAGTATTCTTGATATTAGGCACGGTATAGGTAACATCATTACCATTACTGCCGTCGTCAAATCGATTTGTAAAACGGTATTCCAGTTGTTGACCGGATCCAAAAAAGTCTTTTTCTTTTACCCCGACAGATACCCTGTTACTGGATATAGAAAATTTTGGGATTGTACTCCAGGAATCCAGAACGCGAATGGTAACATCTACAGAATCAGATGCGACACCAACTAATTTATTTGTTATTCTTACTGCCGTAACATATTTCTGAGATCGTATCAAACGCTCAGATTCTTGTACTTTGTAGGTGTCGTAAGGAACATTTCTTTTAAATAACAATAAGTTGTAGATCGCAATTTTTTTGGTTTTTAAATGCAGTCTGTTTCCTGTTCTTTCACCCCAGTTTCGCGGCATCAATGTAGTATCGGTAATAGATTGCCCAAAAGGATCTAAGGTTATGATATTGATTCTTCGAATAATCTTACCATTAAAGTTAGTGGTATCGTTTTGTACGAGAATTTCCTCTTTCTTTTTAGGCTTAGCTGATCTAAAAAGGAGTTTATGAAGTGTCTGTGTAAATTTATTTTTCTTTGAATAGTTTTTTATTTTGGTATAAACTTCTGTACTGTCTTTTTTACCGCTTGTATCTTTTTTTTGCTTATCTACCTGAGCATAGGTACTTTGCAAGCAAAAGCAAAGAAGAATGAAAACTATTATTTTTTTGTTTACAGACATTAGATAATTATACGGGCTTAAAAGTTGATTTTGATATGAATATAAGGAATTAATGAGATTATTTTTTAAAATTGCCGTACTATTTAGTTTTCAATCTTAAATTTTCGAATTCTCCAGGTGAATCTTTTAGGCATATGATTACCCATTAGATACCCCCAGGGTTCTAATGATTCAATTCTTTCAAATATAATTTTTAAAATAGCCAGAATCGGAATAGCTAAAAACATACCTGAAATTCCTGCAGCGGCTCCTCCAATAATAATTCCCATTATCGAAACAAAGGCATTAATTTCTACTTTAGAATTGATAATTAATGGTACTAATATATTATTATCGATTAATTGAACAATAACATTTACGATAAGAATACCCAGAATAATAGAAGCTTCAGGTGTTCCTGTCAAAGAGGCCATAACGGTTATGATTCCGGCGATTAAAATACCAATATAGGGAATCATATTCAGGATCCCTGTGATCAGTCCTAATAAAACAAAGTATTTTACTCCAATAATCCAAAGTCCCAGCCCTGTTAAAACAGAAACTACAATCATTTCAAATATTAAACTCAGAATGTAATTATTGATAGAAACTTTTATTTGGGATAATATATCTTTCAAAGCCCCATGGTCTTCTTTATTGACCAATTTAGCCAGAAATAAAATAAAATGATCTTTATACAAAAGGAATAAAAAAGTATAAATAGGGATAATAGTACAGTCTAAAAGCAAATCTGTTATAGATAATATTGCAGAACCAATTGTTGCTTTTCCGTTTTGTACGGAATCCTTTGTAACATTATCCAGGTATTTTTTTTGTTCGCCAATGCTTACATGAAAATTATCTTTTACAAACTTATGAATGTCGGTTATGAACGAGTTTGCATTCTTTTTTATAGTATCAAAATCATTTGCAATATCACTTACCTGATAGGATATAAAAACAAGAATCCCCACAATAAACAGCACAAAAATCAATATACAGCAAGCTGCAGCGAGATGTCTTGGAAATTTTAGCCTGGTATGCAAAAAGGTAAAAATAGGTACTAATAACACGGCAAATAAAAATGCCATTAAGACGGGAGTTATAATATCTTTTCCGACGCAAAAAATAAAAGCAAATGAAATAAAGCTAACTAATATAAAGGCAAGTTTAGCATAAAACGGTAATTTTATGGTACGAATCATTGTATTTTGGTGATTTAGTAAAAAACTAGAATTTGGTAAAACAAATATTATATTTTATTCAAAAAATATCGTTTTAGCTTTTTCTTAATAGTTTATAAAATTCCCATTCTTAATTTGGTTTTATTGCCACAAATTACACGAATTTGCTCGAATTTTTTTTGTCACTGATTAAAAAGATTTTTAGAAAATCAGTTTTATCTTCTAAATCTGTGTGAAATTTTTTTGCTACAAATTACACAAATTAGCTCAAATTTTCTGTTGTCACTGATTAAAATGATTTTTGGAAAATCTGTTTTATCTTCTAAATCTGTGTGAAATTTTTTTGCCACAAATTACACAAATTAGCTCAAATTTTCTGTTTTCACTGATTAAAATGATTTTTGGAAAATCTGTTTTATCTTCTAAATCTGTGTGAAATTTTTTTGCCACAAATTACACAAATTAGCTCAAATTTTCTGTTGTTACTGATTAAATGATTTTTAGAAAATCTGTTTTATCTTCTAAATGTGTGTGAATTTTTATTGCCAAAAATTAGACAAATTAGCTCGAATTTTTTTGTAACGGATTAAAAATGATTTTACAGCTTTGCGATTTTTTGCTTCAATAGCTTTTGTGGGCTTTACGGTAAAATTTAGCCAAAGAGCGTAAAAGTTTTTTAATCAAAAAACTCTTTTTCTTCGTAATGTGCAGGCATGATTGAGATACCTTTTTGAAGTAGTAAATTGTTGGGAAAAATGATTCTTTCGCCTTCTTTTGTTCTCAGATTAACATGAAAAGCACTAATATCTTCTATTTCAGCTTCAATAGGAAAATCTTTGTCATGAATTTTTATGGTATCTCCAATTCTGAAAGGAAATGAAAAGAATAAAATCATTCCTGAAGTAATATTGCTCAAGATAGACCATTGCGCAAACATAGCTACTCCAATTACGGTTGCAATAGAAGAAACAGTTATAAAAATATCTTTTGTTTCAACTCCCCAAATCACAATCAGACTAATCGTTACCAGTATATTCATTAAAATGTGAATATATTTGATTACCAGATTGGTTCGGTGTTCTAATAACTGACTTGTACTGGCGTAGCGGCGAATTAATTTTGCAACAACAATTCTTAATGCTACTAAAGCGATAAGAATGATTATGGTGCTTAATATTTCGTGAGTATATTCTTGAAGAGAAAACATAAATATTTTTTTTTTACACTAAAGTACTCAAATATTCGTAAACTTTGGCTGTTGGCAATCCCATAACATTGGTATAAGAGCCTTCTACTTTTGCAACTGCCATAAAACCAAACCATTCCTGAATTCCGTAAGCTCCGGCTTTATCATAAGGTTTGTAATTTTCGATATAATACAGAATTGCTTCATCTGATAAATCTTTGAAAGTTACTTTGGTTACATCATTTATTACAGTAGAAGTAAAGTTTGTCCTAAAACATACTGATGTAAAAACTTCATGCGTGTCGTTTGACATTGATTTGATCATTTCAAAAGCTTCTTGGGCATTTTTTGGTTTCCCTAAAGCTTTGTCATTATGCCAGACAATGGTGTCGCTGGTGATCAAAATTTCATTCTCTTTAAGTTCTCCATCAAATGCACTTGCTTTTAAGGCTGCCAGATAATCCGTAATTTCTACGGCTTTTAATTCTGGCGGATATATCTCTTCAATTTCTTTTAATCTAATTTCGAAATCCAGGTCCAGATCTTTAAAAAACTGCTGTCTGCGTGGTGATCCTGACGCCAAAATTAAAGTATATTTTTTTAATTTTTCTTTAAGCATTGTATTTGATATTTAGGGCAATTATTAGGATTGATAAAATTCCGAAGAATAAAATTAATTTTAAAATAGTACTCAAATGATGAAAATCCTTTTTAGATTTTGCCGAAACTATTTTTACAATGAAATATAAAAGTGGTGCCAGAACAAAAACAAAAGAATAAAATGTCGCGATAAAAAGATTGTTCTGAAAAAAATAAGTATTGGTATAAAGCAGGCATAAAAGAAAAGCAATAACTGCAAATACTACAGCTATTTTTGCAGCACGGCTAATTCCTATAGCGATAGGTAAGGTATTCATTCCTTGATTATAATCGCCATTTACATCTTCAATATCTTTAACTATCTCACGAATAAAGTTAATCATAAAAGCAAATAAGGCATAATCTGTCAGGATGGAAAAAAAGCTTGCCATTTGTGCCTGATTTTCAGGATTGGTCGTAGGAAAAAGATCAAAAACACCAATGATTAAAACACTTACCGAAAGTAGTAATGCAACAATAAAATTGCCTAAAATCATAATTTGTTTTAAGGTCGTGGCATAAAAATAAAGCAAAGAAGCAATCAGTATAAAAAGCGAAGCAAAGCTTGGCCGAAGGATAATATTTGATAAAACAAACCCAAGAGCAACTCCCGTAATATTTAAGCCAATGTAAATGTTGTAGGCGGCCGTTTCTGAAATTCCTTTGCCAATTACAACATTCTCAGGTTTATTAATGGTATCTGTGGCAACATCATAAATATTGTTAATGACATAACCAGCCGCGGCCAATAAAACGGTACTCAAAACCAATAATCCGTATTGCCAGTCTGATAAAGCCAAAGGAATATTCTGCTGTTTTAAAAAAGCATAACGAAATAATACCTGCATGAATGCAAGCATCAGTAAGTTTTTATATCGAATAAGTTTGAGGAATTTCATTTTTTTTAAAGTTCGGAGTGGCTAAGTTACTAAGCAGCTAAGGTTCTTTGAATTGAAAATATTTGTCAAAGTTTTTAAACTAGGACAAGATAATTTTATGCTAGAGCATGAAAACTGAAATTGAATACTTTGATTATGAAGTTAATGTCAAACAGTCTGTGACAGCGACTGAAAACTGTTATCTAGTCGTGTTGTCCATTAAAGTATTCCATCCATTTTCCCTGCACCTTCATTACTTGTTCGATAACGTCACGTACAGCACCTCTTCCGCCTTTTACATGAGAAACGTAACGACAAATATTCTTGATTTCAGGACTTGCATCTTGAGGGCAAGTTGGCAAACCCACTAATTTCATTACATGAAAATCAGGAATATCATCACCCATATACAAAACCTGTTCAGGTTTGATATTTTGAATGTCAGTATATTCCTTAAAGGTTTTAACTTTATCCGGAGTTCCTAAATGAATGTCTGTAATGCCAAGATTACGTAAACGAATACGAACACCTTCGTTGCTTCCGCCAGAAATGATACAAACGTTAAATCCACTTTCTACAGCTGCTTTCATGGCATAACCATCACGAATATTCATTGTACGAAGCATTTCTCCTTCGTTGGTTACAAAAACTGAACTGTCTGTAAGTACACCATCAACATCAAAAACAAAGGTGGTGATGTCGTTCATTATTTCTTTAAAATGTTTTGCCATTATGCTGTATAGATTGTGTTAATATTTTATAGATATTTTTTTGGTTCTCATTGGTCAAATACTCCAAATGAGCTTCGATTGTATTGGTATCATTGCGTTTTGCGGGTCCGGTCTGGGCATCTATCGGATCTAGTGTGTTTATTTTTTCGGCAGTTTCCTGAATTAGAGGTCTTAAAACCTCAAAAGGAACCTGATGTTCCTCGCAAATTTCCTGTCCGATTTGATATAAATGATTAGTGAAATTATTCACAAAGACCGCAGCAACGTGCAAAGCTTTTCTTTGATCTGAATTTATAGCAAAAACGGCATTTGAAATACTTTTGGCAAGAGTTTCTAAAACACGAAAGTCAAAAGTATTTTCGGCCTCCAGACACAAGGGAATTATTGAAAAATCAATCTCCTTTTTTTTAGAAAATGTCTGCAGCGGATAAAATACCCCTTTTCTGTTTTTGGAATCTAAAACATCCAGTGGGGCTGCTCCTGAAGTATGAACAACGATCCTGTTCTGAAAAGGCAATTGCTTAGAAACTTCTGAAATTGCTTTATCAGAAACTGCGATAATGTATAAATCAGCTTCTTGTAAATCATTATAGTCATTTACAATTTTATCAAAATCAATTAAAGAAGCCAAAGCTTCTTTTTTTCTGGAAAATACCTGCACAATTTCGACTGTTTCGCTTTTAGAAAAAGCTTTTATCAAATGTTGCGCAACATTTCCGGAACCAATTAACGTTATTCGAATCATATCGCAAAATTAGCATTATTTTTTATAAAGAAAACAGTCATGACAGAGTTTAGCTATAGATTTCACTGATTAAAATGATTTCATGTGCATTATTTTGTTAACGATATGCAAACGTTTCACTATAACTGAATATTTTATCCAATTTTGATTTTAGACCCAATGAAACAGTTTTAAAATTAAAAAAACAGTTGAGCCCGATATAAGTTGGGGATTATAGTTACTTTTAGAATAAATGCAGCTTGTGTGTATTTGTAAAATTAAGCGTACATTTTTATGAATTTGGTTTAAATTGGTAGCCCTTTTTTGGTTTTTATTAACAAACTTCAAATATTGGAACTCAACATTTTTAAGTACTTTTGTGCCACTTTTATACAATGTAATTCCTCAAAAATGGATAAAAAAATATTCTCTTTTTTGTTTTCTACACGATTAATGTCTGTCCTTTTTTTAACATTTGCAATCGCAATGGGTGTTGGTACTTTTATCGAAAGTAAATACAATACAGACACAGCCCGAATTTTAATTTATAATACATGGTGGTTCGAGGCAATAATGGTCTTTTTTATGATTAATTTCTTCGGAAACATCAAACGTTATCAATTGCATAAAAAAGAAAAATGGGCAACACTAATACTTCATATTGCCTTTATTTTTATTCTTTTAGGAGCATTTATTACGCGCTACATCAGTTACGAAGGCATGATGCCCATTCGTGAAGGAGCTGCAGAAAATCAAATCTATTCAGATAAAACATTCCTGACTGTTTTTGCAGACGGAGAATATAAAGGTGAAATGAAACGTAGGGTATTTGAAAAAGCTTTATTGTTTTCACCTGTTACAAATAATGATTTTACACTTTCAGGTAAATTCGACGAAACTCCTTTTGAAGTGAGTTATGTTAATTACATCATGGGAGCCAAAGAAACTATAAAACCTTCTGCAAACGGAACTTTATACCTTAAATTGGTTGAAGCAGGAGCAGGCGGACGTGAAGAACATTTCCTGAAAGAAGGAGAAGTTCAAAACATTCATAATGTATTATTTGCATTAAACAAACCTACTGACGGCGCAATCAATATCAATACGACTGGTGATAAATATACCATTCAGACTCCGTTTGAAGGTGAATTTATGCGAATGGCCGATAAGTTAAAAGGAGCGGTAACCAAAGATAATGTTCAGCCGCTTATGATGCGTTCTTTATATAGTATTGGTGATATCAGAATCGTATTCCCTGATCCTGCGATAAGAGGAGTTGTTGATTACGAATCGAATAATGATTATAAAGCAAAATCTCATCATGATGCCTTAATTGTAAAAATTAAAGCGGACGGACAGGAAAAAGAAGTGAGACTTTTAGGTTCTAAAGGTAGCGTAGGGGAGCCTCAAACTGTAAAAATTGGTAAAATTGAATATAGTTTATTCTACGGAAGTAAAGCATATATCCTGCCGTTTAAAGTAAAATTAAATGATTTTATTGCCACAAAATATCCGGGAACAGAGAAAAGCTATTCGTCTTTTGAAAGCAAAGTAACCGTTCAGGATTCTACAGAAACTTTTGATGCGCGAATTTATATGAACCACGTTTTAGATCATAAAGGATACAGATTTTTTCAATCTTCATTTGATCCTGACGAAAAAGGAACTGTATTGTCTGTTAACCATGATTTTTGGGGAACCTCTATCACGTATTTAGGCTATTTTATGTTGTTTTTCGGTCTAATGGCTATTATGTTTACGAAACATTCCCGTTTTGCCGATTTAAAACGCAAATTAGAAAACGTGAAAAAGAAAAAAGAAAAACTAATTACCATTTTAATCCTGATGATCAGTTTAAGTGGTTTTGCTCAGACTCCTCACGTTCATACACCGGGTCATGATCACGATCATAATCATGCAGCAGACCCTAACGATCATGCCAATCACGTGACAGCTCCGCCAAGTCAGCGACAATTAGATTCATTATTATCTATTTATAAGGCTCCCGAAGCACATGCAGCCAAGTTTGGACGTTTGATTATTCAGGATGCCGGCGGTAGAATGAAGCCTGTTAATACTTTTTCTTCTGAATTATTGAGAAAAGTAAGCCAAAGCGACAGTTACAACGGAATGAATTCTGATCAGGTATTCTTATCGATGACTCAATACGCTCAGGTTTGGATTCAGATTCCGATTATTCATTTAAGATCCGGAAATGATAGTATACGAAAAATTATTGGTGTTGAAAAAGAGGCAAAAAACGCTCCGTTTATAAAGTTTTTTGATGAAAACGGAAATTATAAACTTTCTCCTTATTTAGATGAAGCTTACAAAGCAGCAAATCCAAATCAGTTTGAGAAAGATTTTATCGAAACGGATAAAAGAGTAAACCTGATGGAATCTGCCTTAAGTGGTAGTATTTTGAAAATTTTCCCTATTCCTAATGATCCAAACCATAAATGGGTTTCGTATCTGGAACGTCAACAAGGCGGCTTTAAAGGAATGGATTCTACTTATGTACAACAAATTCTTCCATTATATTTTAGCGCGTTAAACAATGGTTCTATTTCTAAGAACTTTGACACCGCTGATCAATTGGTCGAAAGTATTAATGGTTTTCAGAAGAAATTTGGAAGTAAGGTACGTCCGAGTGAAGAAAAAATTGATGCCGAAATTGCCTATAACAAATACGATGTTTTCAAAAAGCTACCATTTTGGTATCTTACCGTTTCTATTTTTATGTTAATCTTTACTATTGTAAATATCTTCTTTGAAAAAAAATGGCTTCGTATTACCGTAAATGGTTTTCATATTCTTGTCGGATTATTGTTTGCATTACATACTCTGGGGCTTATTGCCCGTTGGTACATTTCAGGTCACGCACCGTGGAGTAATGCTTACGAATCGATTATTTATGTTGCATGGGCAACTATGTTCTTTGGATTGGCTTTCGATAAAAAATCAAAGCTTACTGTAGCCTCAGCAGCATTTGTAACCGCTATGATTCTGGCCGCAGCATATATGAACTGGATCGATCCGGAAATTGCAAATTTACAACCCGTTCTTAATTCATATTGGTTAATGATTCACGTAGCGGTAATCGTAGCAAGTTATGGTCCGTTTGCATTAGGAATGATTCTGGGGTTTGTTGCATTGGTATTGATTTTCTTTACCAACGAAAAGAACAAGGCTAAAATGGATTTGAACATCAAAGAAATTACCTATATCAACGAAATGGCCTTAACAATTGGTCTGATCATGCTTACTATTGGTAACTTTTTAGGAGGACAATGGGCCAACGAAAGCTGGGGACGTTACTGGGGATGGGATCCAAAAGAGACCTGGGCTTTAATCTCTATTATGGTTTACGCGTTCGTAATTCACGCTCGTTTTGTACCATCATTAAGAGGACAATGGTTCTTTAATTTAATGAGTATGTTTGCATTCGTTTCAATTTTGTTCACCTATTACGGGGTAAATTTCCACTTAGTAGGTTTGCACTCCTATGCAAGCGGAGAGGCTCATTCATTAAGCTGGATCTGGTATTCATTAGGAACAATTTCTGTTATTGGAGCAATCACATATCCAAAATACCGTAAGTATTATAAAAAGAAAAAATAATAAGTAAGGTATTTTATTAATTCACAAAAAAAGGTTCAACCGTTAAGTTGAACCTTTTTTTATGCCCTGTCAATAGCTATAAATCTACATACGTGCTTAAACATAGCGAACGGTTTCAACCGTTTGGATATTATTGATCATAGACAATTAATAATATTCATAACACATTTAAACGACAAAACCCAAGGTTGAAACCTCGGGCTATTGTCTTGAAGACAGGGGAATTAATTCTAAAAAAAAAATATTCAGTACAAATAGTAATCAGAATTTAAAATAAATAAGCCATTGTTCTTTATAAACTAAAATACAATTGTACATCATTCATTATAAATAATAAATAATATTCATAATACATTTAAAACGATAAAACCCAAGATTGAAACCTCGGGCTATTGTCTTGAAGACAGGGGGAATTAACTCTAAAAAAAACATTCAGTACAAATAGTAATCAGAATTTAAAATAAATAAGCTGTTGTTCTGTATAAACTAAAATACAAATAGCATCTTTTTAAACATAGCGAACGGTTTCAACCATTTGGATATTATTGATCATAGACAATTAATAATATTCATAATACATTTAAACGATAAAACCCAAGGTTAAAACCCTGGGCTATGTCTATGTCTGGAATAAAAAAACTCAGCTACTTAGAATCTTAGTACCTCAGCAACTTTTAAAAAACTTTCTTTCGAAACCAGAAAGCCACATTTACCAAAGCAATCAAAGCAGGAACTTCGACCAAAGGACCAATAACACCAGTAAATGCCTGACCGCTATTAATACCAAAAACACCAATAGCAACCGCGATAGCCAATTCAAAATTATTTCCAGTCGCGGTAAAAGCAATAGAAGCAGATTTAGAATAATCGGCACCAAAATATTTTCCGGTAAAAAAACTAATCACGAACATTAATCCAAAATAGATGGTTAGCGGAACCGCAATTCGCACAACGTCCATTGGAATCTGAACAATCAATTCGCCTTTTAAACTAAACATAAGTACAATAGTAAACAACAATGCGATCAAAGTAACAGGAGAAACAAACGGAATATATGTATCCTGAAACCATTCTTCGCCTTTTAGTTTTATCAGGCCATATCTGCTTATGAGACCTAACGCAAACGGAATTCCTAAGTAAACACCAACACTTTCAGCAATCTGAAACATACTAATGTCGACATTAAAACCGGTGTATCCAAAGCAGGGAGGCAAAACCGTAATAAAAAGATACGCATAAACACTATAGAGCAAAACCTGAAAAATACTGTTTAAAGCAATTAAACCTGCAGCGTATTCCCGATTTCCGTCGGCCAGATCATTCCAGACAACGACCATGGCAATGCAACGCGCTAATCCTATTAAAATTAACCCAATCATGTATTCAGGATAATTTTTTAAGAATAACAAAGCCAGAGCAAACATTAAAAAAGGACCAACAATCCAGTTTAGGAAAAGTGAAGCACCCAATACTTTTGTATTTTTAAAAACTTCTCCCATTTTTTCGTATTTAACCTTTGCCAGTGGAGGATACATCATCAAAATTAAACCAATTGCCAAAGGAATATTAGTGGTTCCGCTGGAAAACGAATTGATAAAATTTCCGCTTGACGGAAGAAAATATCCAATAGCAACGCCAATTGCCATGGCCAGAAAAATCCAAAGCGTTAGAAAACGATCCAGAAAAGATAGTTTTTTCCTTTCTGAAACGGGATAACAATGATCTGACATTTTATTTTTTTATTTGAGAGAAAACATAAAACATTTCAGTTGCAATTTGCAGACTTCTTTCAAGATATTTCTCTAATTGTTGTGTAGTATTATCAAAAGCTTTAGGATCATCATAGGTAACTGCGATTCTTTTTTCGGCTCCCGCGATAAACGGGCACCCTCCATCAGCTTGGGAACACGTCATAATTGCGGCAAATTTATTTTCCGGATTAAATTCATCATCATAACTTTTAGAAAAACCAATGACAGGCATTTCGTTTTCAGAGAATTTTATTGCGTAAACAGGATTATTGCCTTCAGATATTTTCTTGATTTTGAAACCAGATTGCTCTAATGTTTCTGCTACTTTAGAAAAGAGCGCAGTAGCTTCAGTTCCGCCTGAATAACAATACACGTTTTTTACGTCATAATAATAAGCGGCAGTTTGTGCCCATACTTGCGACAAATGGCTTCTTCTGGAATTATGTGTACAAATTAAATTCAATCTTATTTCTTGTTGCTGATCAGACTTTAACTGTATAAAGTCAATAAGAGGCTGAAGTATATCTTTACGCTCTTTAGAAATTATTTTGAAATCGAAAGACTGAACTAAAGATTGAATTTTAGGATATAAAATATTGGATTTTGACATCTTGACAAACTTTTAAGTTTAACAACAGCTTCCGCCCGGAGTACAAGAATTTCCTTCCTCGGAATTCAATTGTGTTAGCTTTAATTTTGGCTTTTCAGACGGAATTCCGCATTGATCCTGCGCTAAACAAGCCGTAGTTTTATTGAGTAATAAGAAATCTTTCCCGTTAAAACCTAAATCATATTTTCCAATTGTAGTATTTTGATATTCAACCTCGATTTCAAAATCTTCAATTCCTAAAACTTTTTCCGAAAGTTCAATAATATGAATTAGCTTATTTGGTTTTAAGCGATGTTCATAATCATTGGCGTCCCAGAGCTGAAAATTTACAACAGTTTCTTTACGGACAACTCCGCCGCAATCGATAAAGTTTTTTGTGATCAAACCTACTTCGGTAACGTGAAAATATTCTGGAACAAATTTACCGTCTGGCAATTGAAAATTTACTGTTTCAACAGTAGTAAGTATTTTTTTAATTTCTGAAAGTTTCATAATAATTTGATTTAATAGTTAACAGCATTCGTTTTTTCTTTTTTCTAAATGAAGGTCAATTTGCGTAAAGAAAACTTTGATTTTCTCAAAGCCTACTTCGTTAATACAATAGCAAATTGCATTTCCTTCAATATTTCCTTTTATCAGTCCAGCATTTTTCAATTCTTTTAGATGCTGAGAAACCGTTGGTTGAGAAAGCGGAAGTTCGTTGACAATATCACCGCAGATACAAGCATTTACTTTAAGTAAATATTCGATAATCGCAATTCTTGCCGGATGACCTAACGCTTTAGTTAAAATAGCCAACTCGTTTTGGCTGTCTGTAAAATGATCTGATTTTGTAGCTCCCATCGTTATATTTTTATATTGCAATATTACGATATAGATTTTTATAAAAAAAGAAAACAGTATATTTTTTCATTTTTTTTAACTATTTAAGAAAGCTTTCCTGTGATCGTCAGGACTATCGCCAATATAATTAGAATACAGAGCAAAAATATTATATGACTTAAGGCAGATAAAAAGAATACTTTTGTTTTGGACAATTTATTAAAAAACTGAAGGTTTGTCCAATATATTAAAACGATATCTGCTATATAAAGAACATTCATGGCTGTTCTTACTTGTGGAGTTCCGTTAAAGTATAGAATTAGCGGGAACGTCAATATATGAACAAAAAGCCGTTGCGAAGCTTTGAAGGTGTTTAAAACAAAAAACTCAACATAGTTATAGCCTTGTTTTTTAAAACAAATATAGGTTCCTATAGTATATACCGGTATAGTAGCAATCGTTATCCAGGAAAAATGTGTCGCCAGCCATTCGTTGAATTCAGTATAATTTAAATTAAGATCTGATGTATCCGGAAATAAATCAATTTTAAAATAATGGTACAAAACACCATAAATTGTAGCCAGAAGTGCAACTAAAGAAAGCGGTTTAAAATGCTTTACTCTTTTTCCTTCGATAAACTCACGAATAGAATGTCCTGGTCTTGTAATTAATTCTTTTAACGAATAAGGGATGCCTTCATCAAAATGCAGTAATCCGTGCTGGATATCATGCCATAAAAAATGTCCGTTTATTTTATGCGTTTCAGCCGGCTGACCACAATTATTGCAATAATGACCTTCATAAGTGTGATGACAGTTTTTGCAGACTATTTTCATTATCGCAGTTATTAATTAGTATTGTTTTTAAAGCCTTCAGGATACATAATTGCCAATAAAACGATGATTAGTAAAACATTATATTCCATGCCATTTCTACCGCCGCCCACAACAAACCAGCCTTCCTGAAAGTGCACCAAAATAATCCCCATGATGAGAACAAAAATCGTTACAAATCCTGCCAGTTTAATATACTTATTCAGTATTAAAAGTATAGCAGCAATAATATGAGACAATTTAATAGACCAGGCGATAAAAACACCAAAAGGAGCAAACCCAATCTGGTTAAGATACAAATTTCCAAAATCATTAATTCCGTTATCGAATATCCCAAAAACAGAATGGGTGAGAAGTATAATTGCAACTGTAATTCGTAAAAGTAAAATTCCGTTCATTTTTGTAGCGATTTGGTTAATAGTTAGTTGAATTAAAAATAATAAAAAAACGCACATTAAAATAAATTAATATGCGTTCTGAGTTTTGTGATGTATATAAATTTAAACTTTTCCTAAAGTATACAATTGAGTCATTGTAGGCGTTAAACTTCCACCGGCAGGTTCCAGCGTAATTCCAAATGCTTCCGCAGAATCGGTTTGGCTCACAGCAAAGATTTTTTGACTGTTTCCTTCAAAATTATCCAGTAAACCAATACTTGTAGGCGTAAGAACCGGACTTAATTTAAGAGACCAGACCTGATAGACCATTCCTTTTGGAGGAGTTGGCAAACCTGCAGCATCGATATACGTTGTTTTCGTTTGCTTGTTCCAATATACTTTGGCAAACGAATTAGGAGAAACCGCCTGACCGCCAAGTGTTACACCAGTGTTTTTGATATCCCTTACGATAGTTAAGTTTTTCTCTGTCTCTTTATTTTGCTGATCTAAAAAAGCATATTCTCTTTGTATTTTTTCTTTCTCAGTTCCAACAGTAGAGATAGCTTCTTTCGTTTTGGTAAGTTCCAGAGTTTGATATCCAAGACCAAGTAACAGTAATACAGCTGCAGCCCATCCTACATATTGAGCCCAGGTCGATGCAGGTTTCATGTCTACTACTTTGCCATGTTTCAGTTCTAAACGGGCCTTTATTTTTTCGAAATTAGCTACCGAATGAAAAGGGGAGAAACTGGATGACAAAGCCACAATAGCTTTTTCTATTGCAATAATTTCCTGATCCATTTCGGGATTTTTCTTTGCCATTTCGGCTATTTCCAGATTTTCAGTTTCGGTCAATAAACCGTAAACATATAATTCGAGAATTCCTGATTCTATATATTCTTGTGCTTCCATTATATTTTCAAATAATTACGTAGGTCGTTAATACAGTTTCTGTTTTGCGTTTTGATAGTTCCCAATGGCAATGCCAATTCTTCTGAAGCTTCTTGTTGGGTATATCCTTTAAAAAATAATAAATCAATGATTTCAATACATTTTGGCTTCAGTTTTTTTACAAATTCCTGAATTCCAATTGTATCAATTCTGTTCATTAGTTTATTACTGTCGTCTAACAGATTTACGAAATTATCTGAAGAAAGGTTTTTTTGGCTGTTATTAAAATTTTTAGATCTCAGTTTGTCAATTGATGTATTCCTTGCAATATTAAGGATCCAGGTATAAAATCGTCCTTTGCTCTCGTTATAAGTATCGATATTTTTCCAGATTTTGACAAAAACTTCTTGCAAAACATCTTCAGCTTCTTCACGATTTTTTATTAGAACGTTGATGACCGAAAACAAACTTTTCGAATACATATCATACAAATGGGTAAAAGCTCTTTCGTCTTTTTTGTAAATTAAAACTAACAATTCATCTTGACTCATAGATTTAGGTTTTTTAAGCTTAAACAAAATTTTAGTATACATTTTTATACCTTGAGATAAAGATAATTTATTTTTTTATGAAAATTACATTTTTTTTAACAGTCCGAAACCTAGTAAAATAAGGTCTTTGAAAAAAATATTACTTTTTTTTCATTTTTTTAAAACCAAAAACAAACCAATTACGTAAATGCTATTATAACATCAAACAATAATGCTGAAAAATAGCAGAAGAAAGAAAAGAGCTTCAAATTATAAAAAATAAAGCTTTTTTTAAAGAGGATGAGAAGAAGAAATTTAACAGTTGTTAAAGATTTATAATGTAAATAAAATCTCAATAAATAAAATTAGTGTCATGAACGGGATATATAATTTGAAAATATTAATTGTGGGTTTAACAACCGTTTTAGCATTAACCAATAATAAAATTGATTTTCGAAATGATTTTTCAGAATCAGGGTTTCATTGGCAATTGAAAATTTAGGAGAAACACCAATCTGATTCAGATTGAATACGATATTGCATAGTTGATGTCTTCGGACTTCCAAACCGAAAATTACAATAGAAAATTAAATGCCATTTTTACGCTCATAAAATTAAATTACGATATAAACGCCAGAAATAAGATATATTTAAAAATAAGGTTATAGGTTCTAAATATAATTTTCACCATAACCGAAGCATCAACTATAATTTTAACTAACAGAATAAAAGATTACAATTAAATTCATGGTTTGATTTGTTTGTATGGGGGGAAGCCTAGCGTCTGATTAACGCTAGGCTTCAATTTTTTATTTAACTTATGTTTAATAAAAATAAAGCAGTCAAAACAGTATCCGAAAACAGTTTTTAACTAATTTTATAAAAAAATTAATCAATGAAAAAAATAGCATTTATAGCGTGTAGCGTAATCTTATTATTGGGCTCACAGGTTCAGGCTCAGACAAGTACAAAGAAAACATCTAAAACAGATAAAGTAATGGCAAAAGAAAACATTTACCAGTTTAAAGTTCAGGATTTATCAGGGGACACTTTTGATTTTGCTTCTCTAAAAGGTAAAAAAGTAATGATCGTAAATACTGCTTCAAAATGCGGATTAACGCCTCAATACAAAGACCTTGAAGCGATCTATAAAGAGTACAAAGACAAAGGTTTTGTAATTGTAGGTTTCCCGGCTAATAATTTTGCATCGCAGGAACCTGGAACAAACAAAGAAATCGAAACGTTTTGCCAACAAAACTACGGAGTTACTTTTCCTATGATGGACAAAGTTTCTGTAAAAGGAGACGATATGTGCGACGTATACAAATTTCTGACACAAAAATCTAAAAACGGTTTACAGGATTCTGAAGTAGAATGGAATTTCCAGAAATACCTGATCAACGAAAAGGGTGAATTAGTAAAGGTTATTAAACCAAGAACATTACCAACAGATCCTGAGGTTATTAACTGGATAAAAAGTTAAGTAATAACTATCTCAACCAAAAAAATCCACAAATCTGAAATTCAGGTTTGTGGATTTTTTTTAGGAGCTATTCACTTCGTCAGTTCGCTATCGCCTGTGTTTTTGCGTTAGCGAATCAGTTTCATTCCTGTCATTTTATCTACTTCAATATCAATTGCATAAAAACTAAATCAAGCCAATGATCGAACTTGTATCCAACCTCACGAATGGTTCCTGTTGCTACAAAACCAAATCTTTCATGAAATGCAATACTTCCTGCATTATCAGCATCGATAGCACCAATCATCACGTGATAGCCTTGTTCTTTGGCCAAACGAATTAGTTCAAGTAATAGTTTAGATCCAATACCTTTACCTATTATAGTATCAACTACATAAACAGAATGTTCTACTGTATATTGATAACCGATTTTCTCACGGAATTGCCCGTAACTTCCAAATCCAACAACTTCGCCATCTAATTCAGCAACAACAATAGGTAAGTTTTTTGCAGTTTTATCTTCGAACCATTTTGTCTGAACATCTATAGTTTGAATGTCATAATTGTAATTTGCAGTAGTATGCAAAATAGAATGGTTTACGATCTCAAGAATTTTCTCTAAATCGTTGGGTTTTGCTGGTCTCAGTATTACGTCCATTTGTTTTTGGTAGTTTTTTATCACGAATTCACGAATTGTTTTTATTTATTATAGGCATAAAAACAATTTGTGAACTCGTAGCTATTTTAATTGTTTATTTGATTAAAGGTTCGGTTCGTATCCAAATTATTTCAGATTGAAATCTGGAATTTTTATTATTTGAAATTAAACTTATTTTTTGTTAAGTTCAGCTAATAAATCATCTACATCTTTGCTGCCCCAGCCCATTTCTGCAGCAATAACCTTAGCATCTTTCGCATATTTCAGGGCTGATTTTTTATCTTTTATTTTATTATAAAGTTGGGCGACAAGTAAATTTCCATCATAAGAATCATTCAACTCCAGAGAACGTTTTACCCAGGCAATAGATTTTTTTAAACTCTCGGTATCCGTAATATGTTTTAAATAAGTCTGACCAATTTCTTTTAAAAAGCTCGCATCGTTCCAAACGATCTTCTGAGTGTCCTCAAGCGTCACTTTTTTATATTGTTGCCATTTTTCGGTTCTTTCTGCCAGGGTTAAATCATATTTAAATATAATAGAATCTGTTTTTTGCAATCGGATTGATTTTGCAATTTCTCTTTGTTTATAATAGTTAATGGTGTCCAGACCATCAACATACGGACGAAGTAATTCATTTACAATACTTTCAATTTTACGATCAACGCGGTTTTGAGAAGCCACAGCAGCAAAATCTTTCTGATGACTTAAAACATATTGAAATTCTCTCGATTTAATATCCGTAACACCATTAGCAATAACGCGCCAATTCAGTTCACTAACCAATTGTGCATCAGATTGTGTGTTCAGATAAATATGTGTTGGAACAGATAAATCGGTTCTGTCTTTTCCTTTTTTTAGTGTATTCAGGTAAGCAAAAAACTTATTAGAATTGCCCGGATCATCAAGGAATTGTTTCTCTAAATAAGGCAATTGCATTCTGGGATTCAACGCATAATTCGCTTCCGTCAAAAAATCTGCTTTTTTTGATTCTCCTTTCAAAGCATACAAAAGCGTTTCATTGGCAGGATCTATAAATAAAAAAGTAGGCAATGATTTGGTATTATACTTATCTTTTAAGGCAATTCCTTCTTCTTTTTCAACGTTTTTCCAAACGCAAACATAGTTTTTCTTTAAAAAATCCATAACAGCAGGATCGCTAAAAACTTCTTTTTTCATTTGATTACAATGCGGACACCAATCAGCATAAAGCATTACAAAAACAGGTTTTCCCTGAGCTTTAGCATTTTCTAATGCTGTTTTGTACGGCGTGTCATCAGGAACAAACTGATTTTGAGAATGTAAGGCTTGTATGGATACGCAAAGAAAGAGGATGTAGAAGAAACGCATAAAAATCTTTTTTTATTAAAATATCGGTTTTACAAATATATCTCCTTTTTCTAAAAACAGACCTTAATATCTTCCTATTTATAAGTTAAATCCAACACGAAGTTTGTAACTTTGTGTAATCAAAAAGAGAGCTTAGACTTTTAGATTCTCTTAAAAAAAAATAATACGCCATAAGAATGATTTACCCCAAAATAGCGCTTGCTCAAAGCATTATCGAAATTTGTTTAGCAAAAGGAATTACCAATATTATCATTTCTCCGGGATCAAGAAACGCACCTTTAACGATAGGATTTGCACAAAATCCTAATTTTAAATCTTACAGCATTGCTGACGAACGTTGCGCTGCTTTTTTTGCTTTAGGAATTGCACAGCAAACCCAACAGCCAACCGCAATTGTCTGCACCTCAGGATCAGCTTTACTCAATTATTATCCGGCAGTAGCCGAAGCATTTTACAGCCAGATTCCGTTAATCGTGATTTCTGCAGATCGTCCGCAAAGCAAGATCGATATTGGCGACGGACAAACCATTCGTCAGGAAAATGTTTTTCAGAACCACTCGGTTTTTAATGCCAATTTAACCGAAGAAGCTTCTGTTGAAAATGACTTAAAAATCAATAAAGCCATCGAAACAGCCATTCTTCAAAAAGGCCCCGTTCATATTAATGCTCCATTTGAAGAACCTTTATACGAAACTGTTGATGCACTTTTGGTACAATCAAAAATCACGCATTCTGAAGAAATCATCGGAACAAAAATTATTGACAATATAGAGGATATTATTCCGATCTGGAATACTGCTAAAAGCAAATTAGTTTTGGTTGGAGTAAATGAAGCCAATTCTATTGATGAACAGATAATAGAAAATTTTGCCCATGATCCGTCTATTGTGGTACTAACAGAAACAACTTCAAATTTACATCACGGTAGTTTTATTAATAGTATTGATACTTTAATTACCCCATTTGATGATGCTGATTTTAAGGCTTTTCAACCAGAAATTCTAATTACTTTTGGCGGAATGATTGTTTCTAAGCGCATCAAGGCTTTTTTGCGTAAGTTCCAACCAAAAGAACACTGGCATATTGATACTTTACGTGCTTACGACACTTTTGGCGCTTTAACTCAGCATTTTGTCATGAAGCCTAATGATTTTTTTAAAGCTCTATTGTCTAAAACGACGTTTACCCAAAGCGATTATTTTGCCAAAATTGATAAAATATACGATTTAAGAAAAACCAGAAGAAAGCAATATGTAGACAAAATTCCTTTCTCAGATTTTAAAGTTTTCGAAAAAGTAATCGAAAGCTTACCTCAAAACAGTCAGCTGCAGATTAGTAACAGCTCAGCCATTCGCTATGCACAATTAATAGATATTGACAAATCTATCGAAGTTTTTTGCAATAGGGGAACGAGCGGAATTGACGGAAGCACATCGACTGCAATTGGAGCAGCTGTTGGAAGCGGAAAACAAACTGTATTTATTACCGGAGATATTGGATTTTTATACGATAGTAACGCTTTATGGAATTCTTATATCCCTAAAAACTTTAAAATTATTTTAATTAATAATGGAGGAGGAGGAATCTTTAGAATTTTACCGGGGCATGAAGAAAAACCAGTTTTTAATACCTATTTCGAAACTTCGCATAATCTATCAGCAGAGCATTTAGCCAAAATGTATCATCTTAATTATTTAACTGCTACTGATACAAAATCTTTAGAAGAAGCAATAAAAAATCTGTATAGCAATAATGATACTGCAGGAATCCTTGAGGTATTTACTCCTACTTTAGAAAACGATGTTATTTTAAAACAGTATTTTAAAGAACTAATATAATTCTGTAAATAAAATAAAGTTAAAAAAATATTTAATGTAGGATAAATCTTTAAATTTGATTTTTTATAAATTAAATTTAAAATTATTATGAGCGCAAGAGAAGAATTAATTAAAAAGTATGCAGCAGATTTAAAAGAAAAATGCGGAGTAACTCCAAATATGGATTTATTGACCAAAGTAACTATTGGTTGCGGACCATCAATATATAATCCGGATTCATCAACAGTTGCAGCAACTCAACATTCAGAAATAGATACGGTTAGAAAAAATTTCCTGATAAAAAAATTAGGATTGCCAGACGGTCCGGATTTAGAAGCAGCAATTCATTCTGTTCTTGAAAAGTACGGACATTCGAATAAACACAAATACAGAGCAGTTGTGTATTATTTATTGACATTGCACTTTAAAAAAGAAAGTGTTTACAAATAAATCTCATCAGAATAAAAAAAACAAAAGCGCCTAATGGGCGCTTTTATATTATAACTCTTTAACGAATTGGAACCGGAAAGACAGGTAAACTGGCATGTCCTAACTCATCTACTGACTGTACGGCAAAAAAGTAATTGTCTTTAGAATACGGGATTTCTACTTTTGTATCTTTTACAAAAAATGTTTTCTCCCAATGCGAAGACGACGTTTCCCTCATTAAAATCTGATAACCGTATGGTGTCTTTCCATCCGGAGCATTCCATGCAAAAGCAGAAGAGTTTGAAAGGTTTTTCACCTCGATACCTACATTTGTTGGTGCTTTTGGTGACCAGGCCAAATTGGCCAAAGTAGCCAGATTAGAACAGGTGTTTTTTCTTAAATATTCAAAATCCATAAACTCAACCAAATCACCATATTTAATACCATTTTCAGTTCTTAAATCCTGATGCTGATGATCAAAATTCTCATTCATTTCGCAAAAACGGACAGCTGTAAAACCATTTTGACTAAATGGTGTGTGATCTCCTCCGCGTAAAAAACGATCGTTTCTGTATACTAGTTTCACTTTCAACTGATCTACATATTGTTCTGTAACCGTTTTTATATAGCGGGCCAGTAATCTAGACGGGCTGTCATTGTCGCGGCTTGTAGCTTTTCGCATTTTAGCTTCGTCTTCGGTTTCAAGAAAAGGAATGGTTTCGCTAAAAACCCTGATTTGAGTATTATCTCTTAAGTTAGTGCCACTCGACAAACTATTCCCAATCATGTCATTATTTAGCATCGCCATTACATTCCAATTAGATTCTTTGGCTGTTTCAGCCAGATGTCGGGCACCAATAAGTCCTTGTTCTTCGCCTACCACAGCCACAAAAATAATAGTTGCAGAAAAAGGTCTTTTACTCATTACTCTGGCCAATTCCATTACAGCCGCAACTCCCGATGCGTCATCGTTTGCGCCCGGAGCATCAGATTTTATATTCATAACATCAGATACTCTCGAATCAAGATGTCCGCTTATAATAAGGACGCGATTATCATTTGGGTCAGTACCCTTTAAAGTGGCCATTACATTACCAAGCTGACTGTCTTTATTAATGCGTTTTCCGTCTGCTTTTACTGTGAAATAATCAATCACAGAAGTTAATCTTCCGTTTGATTCCAAAGCATATTTATCAAATTCAGATTTCACCCATTGCTGTGCGGCCCCGATTCCTTTGGTTTTGCTTTTAGTATCACTTAAAGTATGGCGTGTGCCGAAGGAAACCAATTTACGAACTGTAGCTTCGAGGTTTTCAGCTTTAATTTCGGTTATCATTTTTTTTATTTGCGGATCTTCAGTAACCTGAGAAATGGTAAGCTGGGTAAAAAGCAGAAATGTAATAATGGAATACAAAAAGGATTTTTTCATTGATTTGGATTGTTTTTTAGATTCTCAAATTTAATTAAAAATAAAGGAAACCGGAAAAAGAAAGTGGTGATGTTTTATCTAAAATATTTTTCGTTGTACCATTTTCAAACTTCGTACATTTGCACTTTAAAAACTCAGCTGCTTTTCAGCTTAGAATCTCAAGAATATGATTGAAATAGGAAAATACAATACCCTTACTATATTACGTGATACCAAAGTTGGTTTATTTTTAGGAAATCCCCAGGAAGATCCAGAAGGAATTCACGATATTTTATTACCCAATAAATACGTTCCAAATGAATTTGAAATAGGCGAGGAGCTGATCGTGTTTGTCTATCTGGACCACGAACAACGCCCTGTTGCCACAACACTTGAACCTTATATTTTATTAAATGAATTTGCTCTTTTAAGAGTAAATTACATCAATCAGGTAGGGGCCTTTATGGATTGGGGAATGGAAAAAGATATTTTGGTTCCTTTTAAAGAACAAGCGCGCCCAATGGAAAAAGGAAAACGTTACTTAGTTTATCTTTACATGGACGAAAAAACCAATCGTTTGGTAGCTTCAAGCAAATTAAACCAATTTCTAAGTAATGAAAACTTAACGGTAGAAAAAGGCGAAGAAGTTGATTTAATAGTTTCGCATATTACCGAATTAGGCATCAATGTTATTATCAACGAACAACATAAAGGTTTGCTGTACAAAGACGAAGTTTATGATGACGCAATTAGAACCGGTGACAGAATGACCGGGTATATCAAAAATATTCGTCCTGATAATAAAATAGATGTAGCCCTACAAGTACAAGGTTATCAAAGTATTGAGCCAAATGCGGAAAAGATATTAGATGAGTTGAGAGCCAATCGTGGTTTTTTACGACTAAACGATGCCTCACACCCTGAAGACATCAAAACAGTATTGAAAATGAGTAAAAAAACTTTCAAGAAGGCAATTGGAGCCTTGTATAAAGACAAACTTATAGAAATAAAAGAAGACGGGATTTATCTCGTAAAAGAATAGTTTTTTTTAAAATTGCAACATCTAAAATTCCAAATTCCAATCTGAAACGCAGATATTGGAATTTGGAATTTTTTATTTGGAATTTATGTAATAAAACAGGAAAGGCCACTCATTACAAGTAGCCTTTCCCTTTTTATTCTAGTTTTAAAAAAAATTGTAATTAAAAAAAAACAGAAATAAAATAAATTCGAATCCGTTCAAAAAATAATAGCTTTAAAAATTTTAGAAATTACGTTCTGAATCGGTATGTCTTTAAACAATTTATACATTCATATTAAAAGCGAAATGTCAATTTCACGGCTAATCCATTTGGTTTGATAAAATAACTTATAGAAAGTTTTAGTTAGCATTTTTTCCTCTTTTCGTAATCAATTTTATACTAATTACTAAACAATTCCATCATTTTAACCTTAGGTGTTACTATCTCCTTTTCGAAGTTTCAATAAATGAGTAAATCATTTGCTCATCATTTAAAGGTTTACTATTAAAAACCATAAAAAAATGAGCGACAAATTTTTTAAATTTTCTCAAAAAAATCATTTTTTAGGTTAATAAATCAGTGAAAGAAAATCAATCGTAAATCGATGAAATAAAATGTATCTCATTGATTTCTAGGGTGTAAAATTACTTATTATTTTTCGAAACTAATGTTAAAAAATGTTATTTTTTATCTCACGGGATCAATTGTTAACATTGAAAGTAATTTTCGTACAGACTTAACGCAAATTGAGTAGGTAAAAATGTAAAAATGCTTTATTTTTACCCTATAATTATTAAAAACAAAACAAATAGAAATGGATTGGATAACTGCCAGAGAATTTGAAGATATAACTTATAAAAAATGTAACGGAGTTGCAAGAATTGCTTTTAACAGACCTAATGTTAGAAACGCTTTTCGCCCAAAGACAACTTCAGAATTATACCAGGCTTTTTACGACGCACAAGAAGATACTTCGATAGGAGTAGTTTTACTTTCTGCTGAAGGCCCTTCGACTAAAGATGGCGTGTATTCTTTTTGCAGCGGTGGCGATCAAAACGCCCGCGGACATCAGGGTTACGTAGGCGAAGACGGACAACATCGTTTGAATATTCTTGAAGTACAGCGTTTAATTCGTTTTATGCCAAAAGTAGTTATTGCCGTTGTTCCGGGTTGGGCAGTAGGCGGGGGACACAGTTTACATGTAGTTTGCGATATGACATTGGCAAGTAAGGAACACGCAATTTTTAAACAAACAGATGCTGATGTAACTAGTTTTGACGGTGGTTACGGATCTGCATACCTGGCTAAAATGGTAGGTCAGAAAAAAGCACGTGAAATTTTCTTTTTAGGAAGAAACTACTCAGCTCAGGAAGCGATGGATATGGGAATGGTAAATGCCGTTATTCCTCACGATGAGTTAGAAGATACGGCTTACGAATGGGCTCAGGAAATACTTCAAAAATCTCCAACTTCTATAAAAATGCTAAAATTCGCCATGAATCTTACAGACGACGGAATGGTAGGTCAGCAAGTATTTGCCGGCGAAGCAACTCGTTTGGCTTATATGACAGAAGAAGCAAAAGAAGGAAGAAACGCATTCTTAGAGAAAAGAAAACCAAACTTTGGAGAAAATAAATGGTTGCCTTAAAAATATTTTAGATTTTAGATTACAGATTTTAGATTTTTCGAAATTGAATCTGACAGCTAAATTCTAGATTAAAAATAATTATGTAATATTAATTTAGATTAAAAATTTTCAGATACTTGAATTCAATGTTAATTCTAATAATCTAAAATCTGTAATCTAAAATTTAAAATTAAAATATGAAACATTGGATTGAAGCCGCACGATTGCGCACATTGCCTTTATCAGTTTCCGGAATTATAGTTGGAAGTATCTATGCGCTTTCAAATCCAACATCTACAATCGATACACCAACAGAAGTGTTCAGTTGGAAGATTTTTGGTTTTGCACTCTTAACAACACTTGGTTTACAGGTTTTATCCAATTTCGCAAATGATTACGGAGATGGAGTAAAAGGCACTGATAACGAAGACAGAATAGGACCAAAGCGCGCTATTCAGAGTGGCATTATTACACCTCAGGCCATGAAGAAAGCGATAATAATAACTTCCTTACTGACTTTATTATCGGCTATTATTTTAATTTACTTTGCCTTTGGAGAAACTAATTTTGTTTATTCAATCTTCTTTTTATTATTAGGAATTGCTGCCATTGTTTCAGCAATTCGTTACACAGTAGGCAATTCAGCTTATGGATACAAAGGATTTGGAGATGTATTTGTTTTTGTTTTCTTCGGATTAGTGAGCACTTTAGGCGTTAACTTTTTGTACTCTAAAGAAGTCGATCCGCTTTTGATTCTTCCAGCAATTGCAATTGGTTTATTAAGCGTAGGGGTTTTAAATCTTAATAATATGCGCGATGAAGAATCTGATCGAAAATCGGGAAAAAACACCATCGTAGTTCAAATAGGGGGAAAACGAGCCAAAATTTATCATTTTACATTGATTATTACCGCCATGGTTTGCGTGGTTATTTTTGCTGTTTTAAGCGATTACAACTTCGATCAGTACTTGTTTTTATTGGCCTATATACCTTTAACCAAACATTTAATTACCGTTTATAAAAACCAAAATCCTAAGCTTTTAGATCCTGAATTAAAAAAATTAGCACTAAGTACATTTTTACTTTCAATATTGTTAACAATATGTATGATTTCGTTGATTTCAGACATTATTGTCAATCTGTTTTTAGGCGGCAGATAAAATAAAGTTCAACATTAAAATTCAAACAAAATGAAAATCACATATTACGGACACGCTTCTTTAGGCATTGAAGTTGGAGGAAAACACATTCTTGTTGATCCTTTTATCACTGGAAATCCAAAAGCCGCTGGTATTGATATCAATACTTTGCAGGCAGATTATATCTTGCTTACACACGCACATGGCGATCACGTGCTTGATGTAGAAGTTATTGCAAAGCGCACCAATGCAACAATAGTTTCTAATGCAGAAATTACGAGTTATTACGCCCAAAGAGAATTTAAGGCACACCCAATGAATCACGGCGGAAGCTGGAAATTCGATTTCGGAAAAGTAAGATATGTAAACGCCATTCATTCAAGCTCTTTTGCTGACGGAAGTTACGGTGGAAACCCAGGTGGTTTCGTAATCGAAAGCGAGCACAAAAACATTTATATTGCGGGAGACACAGCGCTTACATATGATATGAAGCTGATTCCTTTGCGCACAAAATTAGATTTGGCCATTCTTCCCATCGGAAACAATTTTACAATGGATGTTGAAGACGCTATTATTGCTTCAGATTTTATCGAATGCGACAAAATTCTGGGGTATCATTTTGATACTTTTGGTTATATCGAAATCAACCACGAAGAATCAATCCGTAAATTTTTCGATAAAGGAAAAGATTTAATGCTTCTCGAAATTGGAGAATCGATCGAATTGTAGATAATTTGTTATCCGGAGCAGCTTTTTAAAATTCAAATTTCAACTTTTTCGGAATTTGAATTTTAAGAAGCTGTTTCCCGCTTTCGGCTATATCTTTTTTGAGTCGATAAAAATCTCCTCAAAAAAGGATACCGCCTCTATCGGGGCTAGGATTTCAGTTTTCATAAGAAAATTTTATATGAACAACACTATTACATTTATTTGCGATTGTTGTGGCAAAGAGCACGAAAGCTGGCCTGCAATAACGTATAATTCACCGGGTAGCTATAATAAGCTTTTACCACAGCAAAAAGAGGAAATTGCTGTCATCGATCAGGATTTTTGTGTAATCAAACATGCCGAAGATCATATCGATCGATTTGTCAGAGCCGTTCTCATTCAAAAAGTAAACGATCATTGCGAGGATCTTGAATATGGTTTCTGGGTTTCACTAAGCGAAACAAGTTTTAAAGATTATCTCGACAACTTTGACAACGAAAATCATGAAACACAATATTTTGGATGGCTTTCCAATTATATTCCGCAATATGAATTTTCAAATAGCATTCCGACCACAGTAGTTACTAAAACAGGTAACGAGAGGCCGCATATTTTTCCGCATAGTGATTTCGATCATCCTTTTGTAAAAGATTTTTATAACGGAATTACAAAAGAAGAAGCTGAAAAGAGGATTCGCGAAATACTATAAAAAATTAGGCTTGAAATTTGCATGAGATATTTAACTAAATTGTCTAAAATGAATTTAAAAAAGATTGCCCTATTTCTTTTAATTATTTCATCTTTTCAAACATACGCTCAAAAAGATGGTTATTGGGACAAAGAACGCGCTACCACAAAAGAAATTATAGTTTCTGCAAGAGACCGAATTGTGCTAAAAACAGAAGATTTGCCGGTAGGAACAACAGAAATCGTTTATAGAATTACACTATTAGATGAAAATCAGGAAATGAGCAATAGCCTGGTTTCCGTTTTAAAATCGATTCCCGATCCAACAGGAATTTCGCAAGGTTCTGCCGGAGCAGTTTTTTTAATGTCTAAAATTTCCGGTGATGATACCTGTACTTATGCACTTTTTACTTCAAACGAAAATGCAAAAAAATACATTAGCGACGGTAAAACAGACAAAGCCTGCTACGCTCAGGAAGAACCATTAAGCAAAGACGCTAAAAGATTATCAATTGACAAATCGTCTTGTTTGGGACAAAATATAAGCACACTCTGGTTTGGTTTTCACAGTAAAAACTGGCTTTTAAATCAAAAAGTTGTGCTTGAAGTGGTGCCGTGGGTCGATTCAAAATTAAATCGTGGATGGAATCAGGACAATAAAAACGAAATTATCAGTTTGTGCAAAACGTCTACAATGGCACAAAAGATGGCCAATTCGGATGATTTTTGCGTTTGTATTCTTGAAAAAATAATGAAACAGTATCGTTACACCGAGTTTCAGAAATTATTGCCAATCGAGAAAAATAAAGTATATAAAGATTTTGGAAACAGCTGTTATAAAGATGCCGATATTTCTAAAAACGTATATAACGACTTGAGAACACAAGCTTCGGCCTTAATAAAACTGCAAAAATACAACGAAGCCATTCAAAAACTAAATACGATCATTAACGACGGAAAAGCAACAGCAGTCGATTATGGATCTATTGGTTATTGTTATATTTTAACCAAACAATATGCAAAAGCCATAAAATTCCTGAAAGAAGGCGAAAAATTAGACGACACGGAGTTATTGGTAAAATTAAACTTAGCGCACGTTTATCTTGTAAGCGACGATTATAGCGAAGCAAAGGCAATCTATAAAAAATACCAAACTCAAAATGTTACGGATAGTTTGAGCTGGAAAGAAAAAACCAAACAGGATTTTGCCATTTTCGAAAAAGCAGGATTACCATCAAAAGACTTCGAAAGAGTTTTGAAATTATACAATTAATAAAAAGTTTTGCCACTGATCGCAAAGATTAAAGTGATTAAGAAATAATAACATAATTATTTTAAACTTGCCATTAAGACGAACACCGCTTCTTAATCTTAATGGTAAAAAAATAAAAAAATCATTTTAATCTGCATAATCTGTGGCATGAAAAACACTATATTTTGAAAGCAACTTACCAAAAATACATGTTAGAGTTTAAACGTCCTTCAGGAACTTCCAGAGGCGTTATGACCGAAAAAGAAACCTGGTTTATAGTTTTGGAAGAAAACGGGAAAAAAGGAATAGGTGAGTGCGGCATCTTACGCGGACTAAGCGCTGATGACAGGCATGATTACGAAGAAAAACTACAATGGGTTTGCCAGAATATTCATTTAGGCGAAACCGCATTATGGGAAGCTTTATTAGAATTTCCGTCGATACAATTTGGCATTGAGATGGCTTTTTTATCCTTTAAAAATGAAAATCCGTACATTCTGTTTCCTTCAGATTTTACCAATCATTCAAAATCAATTAACATAAATGGCCTGGTTTGGATGGGGGAAGCTTCGTACATGAAACAACAAATAGAAGAAAAATTAGCCGATGGTTTCAATTGCATCAAACTCAAAATTGGCGCCATAGATTTTGAAAAAGAATTAGAATTACTTCATTTTATCCGAAGTCATTTTTCGGCAGAACAAATTGAAATTCGCGTAGATGCGAATGGTGCTTTTACTTTGAATGAAGCTTTAGATAAGCTCAATCAATTGAATCAATTTCAATTGCATAGTATTGAGCAGCCTATTAAAAAAGGAAACATCGAAGCGATGGCAGAATTGTGTAAAGTTACTCCATTTCCAATTGCACTGGACGAAGAATTAATTGGTGTTTTTTCATTAGCTGAGAAAGAAAAATTATTGCACGAAATCAAACCACAATACATTATTCTAAAACCAAGCTTCATAGGCGGTTTCAGAGGAACAAAAGAATGGATTGATCTGGCAGATAAATACAATATTGGCTGGTGGATTACATCGGCATTAGAAAGTAATATCGGCCTCAATGCTATTTCGCAGTGGACGTTTATTCAAAACTCAAATATGCCTCAGGGCCTGGGAACGGGGGCACTTTATACCAATAACATCGATTGCCCTTTAGAAGTTTCACAAGGACAATTATGGTACAATTCTTCTAAAAAATGGAATTCATTTTTTTAGAAGTTGCAAAGGTGCAGAGCAACAAAGGTTCAAAGTTTTAAAAGTAAGGAGTAAAAAAAGGTACAGAAAATACAAAGTTTTAAACCTTTGTACCTCTGCACCTTTGAACCTATCTTTTACTCTTTTCCTCCAAGCAATCCTTGTTGCCAGTCTTTTAGTTCCTGCCATTTCCCCTGATAAGCCAATAAAGCTTGTTTTGCCCAGGTGCTGGGATTATGAATAGCATAGTTTTCACCGCCGGCGTCAAGAATAGATTGCAATTTTTCAGTAGATGTTTCTGATAACTCTTTCCATGTTGTAATTCCGGCAGCATTAAACAAAGCTTCAATTTTTGGCCCGATTCCTTCCACAATTTTCAAATCATTTTCTTTGATTTTTTTACCAAAAACGGTTGCGGCCAAACCACTGTCAAACAATAAAGCAGGGACAACATTTCCTGCAAAAGATTGTGTAGAGGATATATTTGCTTTTGCAGCCAAATCAGCTTCTAATGAAGAAATTTTTGCTGTTAAGTTTCTCGTATTTGCTTTGCATGCGTCTAAGTCAGCTTGTAATGACAATGCAAGTGAGTCATCTCCTTTAGAATTCATTTTTCCCAGTAAGTAACCCAAAATTCCACAGATTAATCCCACTAGCGCAGGTATTAAGATACAAGGTATATTCATAATAGTATATTTTTGATTAATTATTTGATTGTAATTACAGTTCTTCGGTTATTTGCTTTTCCTTCAGCAGTATTATTTTCTCCAATTGGCTCGTCAGGTCCTTTTGAATCAGTAGTAATACGGCTTCCGTCGATACCATTCTTAGACAAATAACTTTTAGAAAATTCGGCTCTTTTTTGTCCAAGCACAACATTCGAATCACGGTTTCCAACATTATCGCTATGTCCTACAGCCAGAATAACCGCATCTTTAACGTGTTCCATATATTTAACCAGATCGGCAACTTTTTGCTTTTCATCAGCAGATAATTTGTTACTGGATTTATTGGTGCTGAAGTGCAGAATTAACGGATCACCATTAATTTTATCTTTTAAAATCACCCACTCGTCAGTTACAGCAGGAGCAGCTTCCAGAGCTTCAAATTTATAATCAGCAGGTCCTAAAAGAGTATCTTTGCTTGTTTTCCATTTATCTGTTATTTCTCCTTTTGTATCAAACTGAGAACCTGACAAACCTTTTGAGACAAAATACTTTTTAATATCATTTGCCCTTGCGAGACCGAGATTTTCAAAAGTACTGGAATTTGTTTCGTCAGAAGTAGCATAACCTGTTATGGTTATTTTTTGCTTAGGATTTGCAATCAAAAATGTTTTAAGATTTTCAATTCCAATTGCGACAGAATCACTAACAGGCAGAATTACTGCAGAACTGTTTTTAAGGAACTTGATGTTATCATTACTGTGATAATCAATTCCGGAACCATTTAGAATAAAAGGGACAAAAACTGTCTCCTCAGCCACAACTACCGATACTTTTTCAGTATCTGACGCTGGTGTTTTCATAGTGCAATTGCAACAAAATTTAACATACAAAAACGTACCCAAAATAATTGTTATTGCAATGCCTAATAGATAAAGTGCTTTTTTAGACATAAGTGATGAAGTTAAGATTCAATCAAATTTAACAAAAAAATAGATACATAATGCATTAATAATCAGTTATTTTAAAGTTATGTGTCTAATTTTAAAGGGTTTATAGGTTTTAAATAAACGTCGATGGTTTGTTGAATCTCAATTTATAAGACTTAATTAATTTGAGTAACTTGCATAAAATTAAATTCAGACAATAAAAATGGTCGAAATAGAAAGAAAGTTTCTTGTAAAATCGGACGGTTTTAAAGAACAGGCTTTTACTCAGAATAATATTGCACAGGGATATTTAAGTTCTGTTCCTGAAAGGACTGTTCGGGTAAGAATTAAAGGCACTAAAGGCTTTATTACCATAAAAGGAATCGGAAAACAAGGAGGAATGTCCCGTTTTGAATGGGAAAACGAAATTCCGCTTGATGAAGCTCAGGAATTGCTTAAATTATGCGAAAAAGGAAAAATAGAGAAAACCCGTTTCGAAGTAAGATCAGGAAAACACATTTTTGAAGTAGATGAATTCTATGGAGAAAATGAAGGCTTGGTAATGGCTGAAATCGAGTTGGAATCAGAAACAGAATCTTTTGAAAAACCGGATTGGCTGGGAGAAGAAGTAACAAATGATCAAAGATATTACAACGCTTATTTGAGTAAAAATCCTTTTAAAGATTGGGGAAAAGAATAGAGTTATGACAGAACAATATGATTTGATTATCGTTGGCGGCGGTCCAATAGGACTTGCTTGCGCAATTGAAGCTCAAAAGAAAAATTTGCGTTATTTGATTATCGAGAAAGGTGCAATTGTAAACAGTATTTTCAATTATCCCTTGTACATGACCTTTTTTTCAACTGCCGAAAGACTTGAAATAGGAGATATTCCATTCAATTGTCTGGCGCCAAAACCAGGTCGTCAGGAAGCTCTGGAATATTATAGAAATATTCATCGCTATTTTAATTTCTCTATTCATTTATTTGAAAAAGTAAGCGAGGTTCAGAAACTTGAAAATAAATCTTTTAAAATTACAACAGATAAATCCTTGTACGAAGCTAAGAATGTAATCATTGCAACCGGGTTTTATGACATTCCGATTAAAATGAATGTAGCAGGAGAAGAGCTTGCTAAAGTGCGTCATTATTACAAAGAAGCACATGAGTACGCATTTAGAAATGTTTTAGTTGTTGGCGCCAATAATTCTTCTGTAGATGCCGCTTTGGAATGCTGGCGAAAAGGAGCAAATGTAACAATGGTAATTCGTAAGAATGAAATAAACAGCCGTGTAAAATACTGGGTAAAACCGGATATCGAAAATCGAATTGCTGAAGGAAGTATAAAAGCGTATTTTGAATCTAATATTACTGAAATAAGAGAAAATGAAGTCGAAATCGCAACACCACACGGAAAAGTTACCATAGAGAATGACTTTGTTTTGGCTTTAACCGGCTATAAACCAGATTTGACTTTTCTTAAGAAAATGGGAATAAGCTTGTCTGATGATGACCTTAAAACTCCAACGTATAATTCTGAAACTATGGAAACCAATGTAGAAGGTTTATTTTTAGCAGGTGTAGTTTGTGGTGGAATGCAGACGCACAAATGGTTTATCGAAAATTCACGTATTCACGCGAATATGATTTTAAATTTTATAACGTCTAAGTAAAATTAAAAAAGCTGGTTTTAAAACCAGCTTTTTTATCATAATTATTCTTTACCGCCATCCAGAACATCTTGCCAGTCTTTCAGCTCCTGCCATTTTCCTGAATAAGCGAGTTCTGCCTGTCTTGCCCAGGTTCCCGGATTATGCATGCTAAAATTCTCGCCGCCGGCATCTAAAATCGATTGCGATTTTTCAACAGAAGTTTGGGATAATTTAAGCCACGTATTTATTCCGGCTTTGTGATATAATTCTTCAATTTTTGGACCAATTCCTTCTACTACTTTTAAATCATTCTCTTTTATTTTATGTCCAAAAACCGTCAATGCTAATTCTTTATTAAAATGAATTACAGGATTTACAGCAGAAACAAAAGAATTTAGATTATTGTCAGATTTTTTAGATAGTTCAGAAATTTTAGCATTCAGTTTAAATCCATTTGCCCTGCAAAACTCTAAATCAGTTTCTAAAGCAGATATTTGAGCATTTAGTTTTTGAGTGTTTGATCTACAGTTATCTAACTCAGATTGCACATCTAGGAATACAGAAGTATCATTGTTTTTGGTATTCATTTTTCCAATTAAATAACCTAAAATTCCGCAGATGATACCCACAATGGCAGGGATTAAGATACAAGGTATATTCATGATATTTATAATTAATTTATTTTATAGTTGTTACTGTTCGTCTGTTTTTTGCTTTACCTTCAGTTGTTTCATTATCGGCAATCGGTTCGTCAGGTCCTTTTGATTGTATTTCGATACGAGAAGACGGAATTCCGCTTTTTACTAGATAGTTTTTTGTAAAAATGGCTCTCTTTTGAGCCAGCACTACATTTGCTTCACGTTTTCCACTGCTGTCTGAATGGCCAATTATCATAACTCCGGATCCTGGAGTCTTGTTGACATATTGCACAATATCAATTATTTTCTGATGTTCATCTTTGCTTAAGTTCTCATTCGATCTATTGGTATTAAAATACAAAACAAGCGGGTTTGCATTTAATTGCTCTTTTATTGAACTTAAATCTGTATTACCTGCCTGAGTGGTCTCAAGTGCATTAAAGTTAAATTTAATGGGACCTGAAAGTGTATCACCAAACATTTGCCATGCGGTAACAATTTTTCCTTTTGTGTCAAATTTTTCTTTAGGTAAACCCTGAGAGATAAAAAAGTTTTTCACATCATTAGCTCTCGCTAAACCAAGATTTTCAAATTTTGTGGTGTTTTTTTCTGCAGAAGTCGCATATCCTGTAATAGTAATTTTTTGTTTAGGATTTGCAATTAGAATTTCTTTTAAATTTCTTATACCTAAACTAACAGAGTCAGATACAGGAGTAATCAATGAAGGATTGTCTGAAAGGAAATTCAGATTATCATTGCATTTATAATTCATTCCGGAACCATTCAGGATAAATGGCACGCGATCTTGTTCTGTGACAATTGGATAAGCACATATTGAAGTATCGTCATTTTTTTGTGATGGCATGCAGCAATTACAACAAAATTGGAGATACAAAAGCGTTCCAAGAATAATTGTTGCTACAATGCCCAATAAGTAGAATAATTTCTTAGACATATTATAGTGATTAAAATTCCTACAAAATTAGTTCTTAAATCGCTATAAAAGTATTAAATAAAGACTATTTTACTTGTTAAATAATAAAAAGTGAGACAATATTAATTTTAAAGAACTTGATATTTTAATATTGTCTAAAAGAAAAATATTAAAATATCAACAAGACTTAGGAACTACAAGAAAGCATCGAACAGCCTACTTTTGATCGTGCCCAATCTGGTCGTTTTGAGAACCATTTTTGATATTGAGGCTGTTCGTCATAAGGTTTTTGCAATAATAAATACAACTCATCGATCAATGAATAATCTCCCTGGTCTGCTGCATCGATGGCTAATTGCGACATATAATTACGCAATACATATTTAGGATTGATACTATTCATCTTTTCTGAACGAACTTCATCTGACAGTTCTCCAGTATTTAATCTTTCGATATAAACAGTAGACCATTTTGTCCAGGCTTCTAAAATTTGTCCCGAAATTTCTTCCGGTTTATAGAAAGCATCTTTTACTTTTTCTATTGCATTTTCGGCAGTATCCGATTTTAGAATCTGACTTAAATTTCTAAAAAATATCGTCATATCTGTTTCCGACAATTGCAAAACGGTTTCTAAACCAGTAATTAATTTACCATCAGCTTCAGTTGAAGTAAATATTCCTAACTTACTTAAAAACATTATTTTATATTTAGAATCATAATCATTTATAAAAGATTCTAATATTCTTTCTAAAGGTTCAGCTTCATTAATTAAGGGATAAAGCGCATTTGCCAATTGATACAAATTCCATTGTGCAATTTGAGGCTGGTTGCCAAAACGATATCTCCTGTTTTGGCTGTCGGTAGTATTAGGTGTCCAGTTTGGATCATAGTTTTCTAACCAGCCATAAGGGCCATAATCAATTGTGATGCCGTGAATCGACATATTATCTGTATTCATTACTCCATGCACAAAACCCACTCTCTGCCAATGCAAAATCATTTCGAGTGTTTTGTCTGCAACTGTTTTAAAGAATTGTAAATATTGCTCTTTTGGTTCGCCTTTAATTTCCGGAAAATAATGTCTGATATTATACTCGACAAATTCTTTTAGATTTTTAAGCTCATTTCGTGCTGTCAGCATTTCGAAACTTCCAAAACGAATGAAAGATGGTGCTACACGACAAACAATTGCGCCTTTTTCGTAAGCTGGATTTCCGTTATACAAAATATCTCTTAAAACTTCGTCTCCCGATAGCATCAGCGAAAGCGATCGGGTAGTGGGAACACCGAGATGATACATCGCTTCGGCACACAAATATTCCCTGATAGAAGAACGTAAAACAGCCAAGCCATCAGCAGTTCTGGAATAAGGTGTTTTTCCGGCACCTTTTAGCTGAAGTGTGAAAAATTCATTTTCATGTTCGATTTCAGTTAAGTTGATCGCACGGCCATCACCCAATTGTCCGGCCCAATTCCCGAATTGATGTCCGGCATAACACATCGCATACGGACGTGTATCAGGCAGAATTTCTTTTCCTGAAAAAGCATTCAAAAAAGCTTCAGATTGAATTTCTTCAGCAGAAATGCCTACCAGTTCCGCCACTTCTTTCGAGGCGTGAATGAGACTTGGATTCGACGGTTTTGTTGGATTTACATAGGAGAAAACAGCATTAGAAACCTGACGAATTTCATTTGTTTCGTGAGTATCTGCAGGTAATTCAGCAGTAAACCGATTATTTATTTTTAAATTTTTCATTTGAATATTATTAATTTGCCACAGATTACACAGATTAGAATGATTTTTAAAATGTTAATTAGATTAAAAAAAATAATCCTTTTAATCTGTAGCAAAACTTTATTTAATCAATTAGTTTATCTGCGTACAATTTTTTTAATTTTTGTACTTTCGGATCGATTACGATTTGACAGTAGCGTGCATCCTGATTGTTGTTGTAATAATTTTGATGTTCTTCTTCGGCATTATAAAATACCTCGAAAGGCACTAATTCCGTAACAATTGGATCATTATAGAATTCTTTAGCTTCTTTAAAGACTTGTTCTGCGATTGCTTTTTGTTCTTCATCATGATATAAAACAATAGAACGATATCGAGTACCAACATCTGTGCCCTGACGATTTAAGGTTGTTGGATCATGACTTGTCATAAATATAAAGATTAAATCATGGTATGAAATTATGTCAGGATCAAATGTTACTTGTATTACTTCGGCGTGACCGGTTCTTTCGGTACAAACTTCACGATATGGCGGATTCTTAATAAAACCTCCAGAAAATCCTGATTTTATCGATATTACGCCATTTAGACGCTGAATTACAGCTTCGATACACCAAAAACATCCTCCCCCAAAGGTAGCCGTCGATACATTTTTCATAAACACATTGTTTAATTTTACTTGCCCTATTAATCCGATAGAATATTATGATAAATTATTAAAAAAATGACAATTTAACTAAAGATACCAAAAGTTAATGAAGCGTTTGAAGTTTAAGATTGATAAATTCGCAATTGTATAAAAAAGCAATATATTTGCAATCAAACTCAGGCACACTAATGAATAGCAAAAATAATACCATCACTTTAGAAACCTATTTTCAGGATTTTAGAAAGCATATTGTTGGAATTGAACAGGAATTTACTTCACCGTACGGCAAAAAAAAGATTATTTACACTGATTGGACTGCCAGCGGAAGGCTGTATCGCCCAATTGAAGAAAAACTTTTGAATGATTTTGGGCCTTTTGTAGCGAATACTCATACAGAAACCACTGTGTCAGGTACTGCCATGACAAAAGCATATCATCATGCCAGAAATATTATCAAGCGTCATACAAATGCCAATCAGGATGATGTTTTGATAACTGATGGAACTGGGATGACAGGTGTTGTTAATAAATTTCAACGTATTCTGGGACTTAAAATTCCTGAGAATCTTAAAGACTTTATTAATGTTCCTGCAGAGAAAAAGCCAATCGTTTTTATCTCACATATGGAACATCACTCAAATCAGACTTCCTGGCTGGAAACCATTGCCGACGTTGAGATTATTCCGTCATGCGAAAAAGGGCTTTTTTGCCTGGATAATCTGGCTTTGTTATTAGAAAAATATGCCGACAGAACGATTAAAATTGCTTCGATTACGTCATGTTCTAATGTTACAGGTCTAAAAACGCCTTTTCATGAAGCAGCAAAATTAATGCACCAACATCATGGAGTTTGTTTTGTAGATTTTGCCTGTTCAGGACCTTATGTCGAGATCGATATGCACCCTGAAGATCCGGAAGCGTATCTTGACGCTATTTTCTTTTCTCCACATAAATTTTTAGGAGGCCCGGGAACTTCTGGTGTTCTGATTTTTAATAAAAAATTATACAATAATATGATTCCGGATTGTCCGGGAGGAGGAACTGTAAGCTGGACAAATCCCTGGGGCGAACATAAATATATTGATAATATCGAGGATCGCGAAGATGGCGGAACTCCGGGTTTTTTACAGGTTATAAAAACTGCCCTGGCTATTGAGTTAAAAGAAGAAATGGGAATCGAAAACATTTTGCAGCGTGAACACGAAATTGTTGATTACGTTTTTAATGAATTAAATCCGGTTTCGAATATTAAGATTCTTGCAGGACAACATCAAAATCGTTTGGGAGTAATTTCCTTTTTTATTGAAGATCTTCATTTTAATTTGGGAGTGAAATTACTGAACGATAAATTTGGGATTCAGACCAGAGGAGGATGCAGCTGCGCGGGAACGTACGGACATTTTCTGCTGCATGTAGATCAGGAGACTTCTAATAAATTGGTGAATGAAATTACGATTGGTGATTTGATCAAAAAACCGGGATGGATCAGAATGTCTATTCACCCGACTACAACTGATGAAGAAATTGCTTTTGTTTGCGAAAGTATTAAGGATTTAGCAGAGAACCACAAAAACTGGGCTTTGGATTATTCTTATAATAAAAATACGAACGAGTTTATTCATAAAAATACGAATTCATTTGAGGATGAATTGGTTGCAGGGTGGTTTAAATCGTGATGTTTTTTTATTTTAAACTTATTTTACCGCAAAGTTCGCTACGATTTTACGCAAAGAACGCTAAGTTTTCATCTCTTTATATAAGTTTTTTTAAGTTCGCAAAGCCTGATTTACACAAAGCTTTGCGAACTTTTCGTTTTTCTAAAATCCTTTAAATATAATCTTTGCGTGCTTTGCGGTAAAATTAAGCTTTGTGGTTAAAGTTAATTTAGCCTGTAACTCTTTTTTGTTTCTTATAAATAATAAATTTCTGGTCTAGCCCCGATAGAGCCGATATCCTTGAGAGGAACGAACAAAGATAAAGGCGAAAGCGGGACCGAGTGTCTTGAAAAAGTACACTTATCTGCTCCTGAAAATTCAATTACATGATCAGGCGAACTCCACCGAGATCTGAAACTCTGTATGAAAATTTGTTTCCGGGCGAACCTATAAACATGAAGTTTTTGGGAATTTTCCACTTTTTAGATAATTCATCGATAATTTCGGGGCCAAAAACGCCTTTTATTTCAAGATATTCAAGATCTATTTCGTCGTAAGCACGGTCTAAAACTTCAAGATCTTTTATTAAAGCCTCGTTTCTTGAAGCGTTATTAGTGACATATACAATTTTTAGTTTATTGGTAGTTTCATTTCCCTGAACATATTGCAGAACTTTGTTGAGAATGGCAATGTCGTCGCCTTTGGTAAAAAAGACAAATTCCTGAGAATTGATTTCAACGCTCATTCTTTGCAAATAACGATTACTGAGAATTACCATTTTTCGCAGCGGTTGATAGAAATATTCTAAAGCTTCGATGAGTAACCGAATTAAAATGACGCGGTTAAGCATGATTCCGATAAAAATCAGAGATGGAACCATGTACTTTAAAAAGGTATAAAAAGAGTTGATATTTAGTTTCATGTTTCCGATGAAAGCAGCAATAATAAACGAAACCGCCAGAACAACAGCAATTCCTCGTGCGCGTTCAGGTCTTGGTAACTTTTTACGTTTGAATTTCAGTAACAAATTGCCAATCCCGAATAAAGCCATTACGGCCAGGAAAGAAAAGGTATACACTCCGGCCAAAGACTCTAAATGGCCGCTGGTAGCAAAAAGTACTGAAATACACAAAACCAAAAAACTAATTACTATTCTGTAGTGAGAACCTCTTTTGTTTTGTTTTAGAAAATAATTGGGCAGAATTCGGTCTAACGTCATTCGGTTTAATAATCCGGAAACACCAACAAATGAAGTTAGTACAGCTCCGCATAAAACTAAAACAGCATCGATAGAAATTAACCAGGCCAGCCATGATCCGCCGGTAGTTTGCCCGAGATAGGCAAGGAGTGATTCTTTATTGTCGCCTACTTCTGTTAGCGGAATTATACTGATTAATAAAATAGCAATTACGGGATTGAAGAAACTTACAATTGCCCACATGTTTCGAAGTGTTTTAGGAAAAATGCCCGGTTCTTGTTCTTCTACAAAATTGGCCGAGCTCTCAAAACCGGAGATGCCGAGCATAGCTGCAGAAAAGCCTAAAAACAAAGCTGTTTTTATATTTCCGTAGGCGATGGGAGTTTGCCAATTGATGTAAAAAGTTTCGAGACCGTTGTTTAAGACAAACCAAAGTGAAGCCAAAACCAATAAGCTTAAAGTAGCGAGATGCGTTATAAAAATGATCACAGCCACAAATGCAGATTCTCCAATTCCTAAAATGGCCAATCCGGTAAACAGAATAAGAACGACAACAGTTGCAATCGTAACATTTAAACTTTCGAAAATACCATGCAGATAATGCATGCCTTCTGAAGCTGAAATTACAGCTGTTGCCATGTACGACAAAACGGTTAGCGTAGCAGCGAGTGAGGCCAATCGTTTGGTTGACGTGTTTAACAAGACATTGTAAGCTCCTCCGTTAAGCGGAATTGCACCTACAACTTCTCCGTAAATTTTTCTGAATAAAAATAAAACAACTGCAACAATTAATAATGAAATCCAGGCGTATTGACCAGCATATAAAATAGTTAACGCTGAAACATATAAACACGAAGAACTAATATCGTTTCCGCAAATTGCCGTTGCCTGTAATTGATTTAATTTTTTGTATACAAGTTCTTTCATAGTTGTTCAGGATTAAAACACGATTAACTCAACAAAAAGTAGTAACAAGCAAGCAAATTCCTAAGAGAAGGCGGGTATATTGTAAATGGACTAAAAATATATTTTAGCTAATGTGTATATTTTGAATTTCTAAATTATGGAAATTATTTGGTTTCCTGAAACTTTTTCAATGACAATAAAGCCTGATCCTGAATTTTCTTCTGAAAAAAACCTGTCCATCCTAATAAATATCCCATTGGCCCAAAAGCTTGTTTCGACCATTTCCAAACATCAAAACTATCCGTATGTTTGATAATCAATCCGTCCTGAAAAGCAAATTCGGCACTAATTTTATTGATTACTTTTCTGTTGGTTTTACTGAAATTATAAGTAGCTTCCCATTTTGCAGATCCGGTAAAATCATCAGCTTTTACATCTGAAAATTCGATCCTGATGTTGCCCTTGCTCTTTAAAATAAGCATTTCCCACATTTTAGATACCTGATTTTCTTTTAGTAGACCAAAAGCCGGATCGATAAAATGAATTTTTGGATGGTAACATTCGCTCATAGTTTTGGCATCAGCGTTTGCAAAAGCAGTATAGAATTTAATGATTAGAGCCTCGTTAGGATTCATAGGTATTATATTAGAGTATAAATATAAGATTTATTCGATTAAATAATTTATTTATAAAGCACTAATTGCGGCGGCTGTATCAAATGATTTTTTAGATTTATCAAATGCTGTCGAAAAATACTCTTTTTTATTCGAAGCTGTAAAATATCCGGTCTGATCGCCAAAGGCGTTGGAGTTTCCGGTAACAATAAAACGAATTCCCTTTATGTCATTTTTTTTCAGCTTTATCATTTCGGCCGGAGTGAAATAATAATAGGATGATGTTATGCCTTCAGCGCTTTCGTTCACTTTTTTGTCAACACAGGGGATTACATCTCCGTTTGCCAAATCAACATATAAACCGCCTGAAATCCTGGTTTTATCATTGGCAGTTTTAATTGTTAATTTTAAAACTCCTCCTTTTTCTGTCTTTGCTATCTGAACATTTGCTTCGCCTGTATAAACATATTTTTCACAAATGAAAGTATAATCTTCTGTTGCGGGATAAGGCTTAGAACCTTTGATACTCATTGTTTCCTGAGCGTTTGCAAATGTCGAAATTAACAGTAATAAAAAAAGAGGCAGTTTTAAATTCATAGTTTTATTTTATTGTTGAGTTAGTTTAGCGTCAAATTTTTCATCCCAATCCATTGATTTAATGGCAGAAACCAAATTATCTTCATTCACAAAAACGCGCAATTCCTTATTGGCAACTTTTTTTGTATATAAGGCGTGATAACGATAGATCACTTCTTGTTTGGTTTTATAAACACCATCCAATTTTAAATCGATAAAGCTTCCGTAATACTGTCTAAACCTCTGACATGTTTTGGTTAAGCGTTCTTCGGTTGTATTCTCTCTAACCGATGCTGTAACTTCTGTATCATTAAACGGCTTAAACTTTGAGGTATTGCAAGTTTCTAAAACTCGTTTCCCCAGTTCGTAAGCTTTTTGCTGCTGGTTGGCATTGATTTCTGAACCAGAAATTTTCTTAATCTTTAAATCTTCGGTATCTCTACTGATCGTTTTCGATTTACATCCAATTAACAACAACAAACATATAATCAATCCTGCTTTCTTCATAACTATTTAAGTAATTTTTAATAATAAGTTAGGGTCAGGGCAATTTTCTATATAAAAATTCAAATCATTTGTATTACAAACTCCGGGATAATCCCCATGATAATCCTGTATATTTTTTATAATCTGAAAATGCAGGTGAGGAGCATAATCACCATTGACACTTGAATTTCCTAAGGTTCCAATTTTTTGACCTCTATTGAAAACTTTCCCGACACTAAGGTTTTCTATACTTTCTAACGATAAATGTCCGTATAAAGTATAAAATTTTTCATTTTCGACGATGTGTTCCAAAATAATGGTTGGACCATAATCTCCTAAACCAATATTGTTTTTAAAGCTGTGCACTTTTCCGTTAAGCGGCGCTAAAACTGCCGTATCAGCTTTTGTCCATAAATCCAGACCTATATGAATGTTACGCTCCGGAATAGAATCGTTTTTAAAAATAGTACTTCGCTGATAAAGGGTACGGCCTTCTATGTAACCGCCATATGCGACTTGGGCATTATTTTTTTCTAAATAATTAAATATAAAATTTTCAAACTGAGCTGCATTTTCCGGTTTACTCTCTACTAATTCCTGATTGGTTACAGATAAATCAAGCGGAATGTATTTTGAATAATGAATGCCGGAATCGATAACTTTAGTAGGTGGTAAGGCTTTTAATATAGAGACAAGAGGTTTCATAAAATTTAAAATTTAGACGACTTTTTCAATAATTATTAATTCATTATGAACTTCTATGCGGGGCAGCATTTTTGAAGTAAATAATGCAGGATTTATTTCTGAGATATATTTTCGATTGCGAACATTATGTGCTTCATCTAAAATCATGGTATTAAAAAGTACAAAACCATTATTTCTTAAAAGTGAGCAGATACGTTCACTAAAAAAACTTTCAAATAAAAAGTTGGGCATTTTGATGTCTTCAAAAATATCAATTATGATGAGATCATATTTGTCTTTTGTTTTCAATACAAATTCAAAAGCATCATCAATAACAATTTCAAGCTGTTTGATCTGATCAAGGTTAAAATACTGATTCGCGATCTTAATAATTTCTGAATCAATTTCGACACCGGTAATTTTACCTCTATATTCAATTTCGTCTACCAGTGTTTTTATAACGCTGCCGCCGGCAACTCCTAATAATAAAATATGGTCCATTTTTCTGATCGTGTCATAACCTATATTTCTAAGACCGTATCTTAATATACGCTGCAAACTTCCGTATGAATAATTGGTGTTTTCAGAATCCAGAACCAACTCTCCATTTACCCAGGTAACTTCGATAATTTTACTTCTTTCTGATTTTTTCTTGAATATTTTTATTGGAATGATATAACTGAATAATTTTTGAATCATTTTTAAATGCTTTTACTCAAATTTACCACTTTAAATCTTTTATTTTGCAACAAAAATAGATTTTGATGAAAAAACAGTTGTATAAATTCATCTTTTTTAAGCTAATGGGCTGGAAAATAGCAGGAATTGAAAATGCGGAAGTGAAGAAATGTGTGCTGATGGTAATGCCTCATACAAGCAATCATGATTTTTATTTAGGAATACTTACCCGCGGAATCTCAGGACTGGAAATGAATTGGGTTGGAAAAAAAGAATTATTCAGATTTCCTTTTGGTTATTACTTTAGAAGCGCAGGAGGGGAGCCTCTTGATCGCACCGGAGGACTAAATAAAGTAGATTCGATTGCGGCTATTTTTGACAGAAAAGAAGTTTTTCGTTTAGCTGTTGCACCAGAAGGAACCCGCAAAGGAGTTAAAGAAATTAAAACAGGATTTTATTATATTGCACTTAAAGCAAATGTGCCTATTGTTCCTGTTGCCTTTGACTGGGGGAAAAAAGAAGTCAGTTTTGGGAAACCATTTTTTCCAACAGGAAATTACGAAGCTGATCTTTTGATTTTGAAAAAACATTATGAAGGAGTTTTAGGAAAAATTCCCCAGGATGGCTTTCAGTTGTAATTTTTTGATGTTTTTTATCATTACGTGAGAATCGCTTAAATGAAAAATAATTTCAAAAATTTTCAAATATGCGATTTTTTAAAATTACGGATGATATGCCTTGAAAGTTCCGTTTTTATAAAAAATAACAATTTTCTCCATTTCACTTTCTTCAGAACTTAAATTTTGATTTTTAACTTCTGGAAAAATTTTTATTTCTGTTTTTTCACTCTCCTTATAATTAATCGAAGAAAATAAATCTCCGGTACTTAAATTTTCATTTATAGCAGGAGCAGGAGTTTTTATTACTTCCTGTACTTCTTCATTACTTTTCGGAAAACTTCCCTTACCATTCAAAATCCAATAGAGATCTATATCCGGAAAAACCTCCATGATTTTCATCACAAAATCAAGACTTGGTTTGTTTCTGCCAGAAAGCAGGTGAGACATACTCGAGCGTTGAACACCAATTTTATCTGCAAAAGAAGAAGCATTTAAGGCATAATAATCAAGTATAATTTCAAGACGTTTTACAAAATCATCGATGTTTACCATTGTAAATTATTGTTTTTAAAACTGTTGTTTACAAATGTAATTAAAAGAAGTTAATAAAGCAATTTTACAGTTGTAAATTACTTATTATAAGCGAAATATAGCTCATTTTAACTTTAAGTAGAATACATTAAACAACTAATAATTAGGTAGTTAATTTTATGCATTTAAAGTGATAACATTTGTCAACTCCTATAGCGAGTCACTTACAAATAAAGATAAAAATACTGTTTACAATTATAAATTGTCTTCTTTTTTCAATGTTTACAATTGTAAAAATAAAGATGTTTACTTTTGTAAACTAATCAAATGACAATGAATTTAGAAGAATTATTCAACCAGCACAAAGAAAAAACGATCGAAGGACGTTACCTTACATTAGATCACATTCAGCCTTTATTAGATCAATTAAACACTAATAATCAGGTACAAATAATTGGCAGATCTGTTTTAGACGAACCTATATATAGTTACCAAATAGGTACTGGAGAAACCCGTATATATCTTTGGTCGCAAATGCACGGAAACGAAAGCACTACAACAAAAGCCTTATTTGACTTTATTAAGGTACTTAACAGCGGATCTGAGTTTGCAGAGAAAATGCTTAAAACTTTTACCTTTTACGCTATTCCAATACTGAATCCTGATGGAGCGAGACTTTATACACGTGAAAACGCCAATAAAATTGACTTAAACAGAGATTCCCAAAACTTAACACAGCCAGAAAGTAAAGTATTAAGAGAGGTTTTTGAAACTTTTAAACCTCATTATTGTTTTAATCTGCATGATCAGCGTACTATATTTGGCGCAGGAGACACAGGCAAGCCCGCAACAGTTTCTTTTTTAGCGCCTTCTTATAATGAAGAAAGAGAGGTCAATGATAATCGTTTGAAAGCAATTAATGTAATTGCGGGCATTAATGATGTTCTGCAACAATATATTCCGGGACAGGTAGGCAGGTTTGATGATTCCTTTAATATCAATTGTATAGGAGATACTTTTCAATTTTTAGGCGTTCCTACTATCTTATTCGAAGCGGGTCATTATCCTGACGATTACCAGAGAGAAATTACCCGAAAGTTCATATTTTTCTCACTTTTATCAGCTTTCAAAGTGATTTCCGAAAACGATTTAGTTGGCAATAGAATTTACGATTATTTGAATATTTCACAAAATAAAGTGGTTTTTTATGATTTTATGTATAAAAATATCAAAATAAATTATGATGGTATCGAAATTATTACGAATTTTGTCGCACAATACAAAGAAGAATTGATTGAAAATAAGATTCATTTTAATGCTTACATAGTTGAAGCAGGCGAATTGGAAAATTATTTTGGACATTATGAATATGACGCAAAAGGCGCAATTTATTCAGATGACTATAGTGGTTTTCCGAAATCAAATCAAAAAGCAAATTTTTATTTAAATAAAAATGTTAAATTTGTTAACGGATTGATAAAAAGTTAATTTTTATGTGAATTTGTTGTTTTTTATATATATTTTTATACTTTGTAATAGCAATTAGTAATATTAATTAAAGAATTATGAGTAAATTTCGTTTAGATGAAGTAGATCACCAGATTTTAGATATGTTAATAGACAATACGAGAGTTCCGTTTACTGACATTGCAAAAAAACTATTGATATCTGCTGGTACAGTGCATGTTAGGGTTAAGAAAATGGAAGACGCAGGGATAATTATGGGTTCTTCATTGGCTTTAGATTACGATAAATTAGGGTATTCATTTATTGCATATGTAGGTGTGTTCCTTAATAATACGTCTCAAACTAAATTTGTATTAGAGCGAATCAATCAAATTCCGTTCGTAACAGTAGCTTCTGTAACGACAGGAAAATTCAATATTTTTTGCAAAATTAGAGCAAAAGATACTAAGCACGCAAAAGAAGTTATCTTTATGATAGATGATATCGATGGTGTTTACAGAACAGAAACTATGATTTCATTAGAAGAAAGTATCAATGATAAGAAGCGTTTGATGCATACTATATTTAAAAATATGTAATTTTTTTTCTTGAATGCTATATTAAAATATACCTCAAGTTTATTCTTGGGGTTTTTTTATGACTAATTAACCACCAACTACAATAGATTATGTACACGTTGCCGAAAATAGAACGTTTTAATCAAGATGTTCTTTCAAAATACCACATTTATAATAGTGTATTTATAACCTTGCCTTTTGATTCTATAGATAATACAGGAGCATTACTTCCTTTATTTACAGAGACATGCGAAACGGGATTTAAAAAACAGGAAACACCTAAGGAAATTTTTGATTTCTTTTCGAACAGATATTTAAATAATGCATCTGAGAAGGAAAAAATCGATCTTATGTTTCGATTTATTCAGTACACAGAACGTCAGATTGTATTGTTTGACGCTATAGAAGATGCTGCTTTTCCAGAAGTTAATAATATGGAAGGACGTGGATCTTTGCGTGATATCAAAGAGAAATCTGATGCTAAGGAGAAAGACGATGAATTGATTGAATTCTTAAGAAATTTCAATGTAAGAACGGTTTTAACAGCGCATCCAACGCAGTTTTATCCAGGGCCTGTTTTAGGAATTATAAATGATTTGACCGAAGCTATTCGCTTAAATGATTTATTAAAAATAAAAGAACTACTGGCTCAGTTAGGAAAAACGCCGTTTATCCAGAACGAAAAGCCAAACCCTTACGACGAAGCGGTTAGTTTGATCTGGTATTTAGAAAATGTATTTTATGCTACGTCTGGCGAAATTGTGCATTATCTTCAAAAAAATATCCTTCAGGGAAATCCTATTCAGAATCAATTGATAAAACTTGGGTTCTGGCCAGGAGGAGACCGTGACGGAAATCCGTTCGTTACTACTGAGATTACTTTAAAAGTGGCTGACCGTTTACGTACTTCGATATTAAAATGTTATTATATCGAAATGAGAAACTTAAAACGTAAGTTAACTTTCTCAGGGGTAGATACTTTAGTGTCTGAACTTGAACATAAACTTTATCGTTCTGTTTTTTATTCCAAAGGTGAAATTTATATCACTTTAGAAGAGTTGTTATCGCAGTTAAACCTTATTCGTGACATTATTATCGAAAAACACCAATCACTTTATTTAGATGATCTGGAAGCCTTTTTGGTAAAAATTAATCTTTTCGGTTTTCATTTTGCTACTTTAGATATTCGTCAGAACAGCAAAATTCACGATGCTGTTTTTAAAGATGTAGTCAATTATTATCTAAACTCAGGATCTGCTATATTTCCTTCGAATTATTTCGAATTATCTGAAGATGAAAAATTAGTTGTTTTATCTAAAGTTAAAGGAGAATTAAACCCGGCTGATTTTGAAAATGAAATTACAAGATCGACTTTAGAATCTGTTCAGGCCATTAAAACAATCCAAAAAGCAAATGGCGAGTTTGGTGCCAATCGTTACATCATTAGTAATAACGAAAGTGCATTGAATGTAATGGAAACTTTTGCTATGATCCGACTAAATAATTGGGAAAATCCAACTGTAGATATTATTCCGCTTTTTGAATCTGTGGATGATTTGCAAAACGCACATCACATCATGGAGCAATTATATACTAATCCTGAATACTCAAAACACTTACAGGAAAGGGGAAATAAGCAAACCATCATGTTGGGCTTCTCTGACGGAACTAAAGATGGAGGCTATTTAATGGCCAACTGGAGTATTTATCAGGCTAAAATTGCTTTGACCGAAATCTCCCGAAAATACGGCATTAAAGCGATTTTCTTTGACGGACGTGGCGGGCCTCCGGCGCGTGGTGGCGGAAAAACACATAAATTTTATGCTTCTTTAGGGCCAAAAATAGAAAATAACGAAATTCAGATCACGGTTCAGGGACAAACGATTAGTTCTAATTTCGGAACTTTAGATTCTTGTCGTTATAATATCGAGAATTTATTAACTGCCGGTGTTACAAACCAGGTGTTTAGTAAGGAGAAAAACGAATTAAGCACCGAAGAAACTCAGATTTTAACGCAATTGGCTAATTTGGGATATGAAAAATACCTGAGTTTTAAAAATCATCCAAAATTCATTCCGTATTTAGAGAAAATGAGTACGTTGAAATACTATTCTAAAACAAATATCGGAAGCCGTCCGTCGAAAAGAAGCAAATCTGAGTCTCTAGATTTTGCTGACTTAAGAGCGATTCCTTTCGTAGGTTCATGGAGTCAGCTGAAACAAAATGTACCAGGATTTTTTGGAGTAGGATCAGCATTAAAATATTTTGAAGAATCAGGACAATGGGATAAAGTTCACGATTTGTATCATAATTCTTTATTCTTTAAAACGTTGCTTGAAAACAGTATGATGTCATTGGCCAAATCATTTTTACCACTAACGGCCTACATGAGAAACGATCCCGAGTTTGGTGAATTCTGGCAAATTATATACGATGAATTTCAGGAAACAAAACGTTTATTACTTAAGATTGCAGGACATAAAACACTTATGGAAAACTATCCTGATGGTATAGCATCTATTCAGGTAAGAGAACGTATTGTGTTGCCACTGTTGACAATACAACAATATGCTTTGTTAAGAATTAACGAATTAAATAAAGAAAATGAGGTTGATGAAGAGCTGATCAAAGTATACGAGAAAATTGTTACCAGATCACTTTTTGGAAATACTAATGCAAGCAGAAACTCTGCTTAAAAATAGCCTTAAGAGAAGTTAGAGTAAAATATAAATTGTAAAAATGAATTCAAATCAATTGTTAGAAACGGAATATTCGGGTCCTTTTGCTAATTATGTACGAGAGGCAGGTGATGTTAATTTGATCGAAGAGTTAGAAATTTCTCTTCATAATTTTATCCGCTTTGTTCAAAACATTCCATTGGATAAATTTGATTATCGCTATGCAGAAGGTAAGTGGACTATTAAAGACATCATTCAGCACCTGATTGATTGCGAACGTATTTTTGTTTATCGCGCTTTGCGTTTTTCCAGAAATGACAAAACTCCATTGCCTGGATTTGAAGAAAACGACTATGTTGACAATACCGCTGCAAACAAAAGAAGTATTCAGGATTTACTAACTGAACTATCAGCTTTAAGACATTCAACTTTATTGTTTTACAAAAGCTTATCTGAAGAACAGCTTAAAAGAACGGGAACAGCTTCGACACATCAATTAACTGCAGGAGCTCTGGGTTTTGTAATTATTGGACATCAAAAACATCATCAAAAAGTTTTCGAAGAAAGGTATTTGTAAGTTTACTTTTTAATATATAAAAAATCCTGTGAATCAACTTCACAGGATTTTTTTTTGTTTTTTAAGTACATGCGTTTCGTATGTCATCCCGAGGAACGAGGGATCTCCGCAAGAAACTCCACGATCAAAATCTCCAATTTTTGCAGAGCTATTTGTGGAGATCCCTCGTTCCTCGGGATGACAAAAATGGGCTTACTCACTTTTTGGCGGATTCATATTGAGATTGCTTCGTTCCTCGCAATGACATTACTTATTCCTCTCTACAATAGCCAATCCAAATCTGATTTTATCATATGACATTTTTTCTTCAAAATAATCATAATAAGGTCGAAGAGCGGTTGGGTATTCTAATTCTACTTGTGCTTTGTGCAATAACTTAACTTCTTCATTAGTAACGAATTGATTCAAATCAATATCATGCCCATCGACATATAATTTGGCTAAATGCGAGACAATAGTAGTTTGGCCTAAATTTCTCTTTTCGGCAATTTCCGGAACTGTATTGCCGTTTTCGAACATTTCTAAAGTTGTTTTATAGGTATTGCCTTCTTTTTTTGCTTTTGTAATTTTCTTCTTGGCATTTTCATAATAAACAATTGCATCTATAAACTCCTGACCGTATTTTTCTAATTTTACTTTACCAACACCGTCTATCGCCAGAAATTCTTCATCGCTCATAGGGCGCAAAGTTTCCATTTGCCTCAAGGCAGCATCACTAAAAATTACGTAAGCAGGAACTTCTTCGTCTTTAGCAATTTCATAACGTAATTTTCGAAGTATTTCAAAAAGAGAACTTTTTGCTGCTTTGGTTTTAGTTTCCTTGATTTCGTTTTTGTCAATTACTTTTTTAACGACCGTATTCAGTTTTACTTTTTCGCCTTCAAAAAGAACTTTCTTCGCAAAAGAAGTGAGCAGGATTTTATTATGCTGGTGAAAGGCAATTTCGCAATATCCTAAATTGATTAACTGAATCAGATATTGATTCCAGTCGTACCAGGAAATGTCGGCACCAATTCCGTACGTTTTTAAGTCCTGATAATTTTTTTCGTAGATATAAGCGTTTCTCGAGCCTCGTAAAAAATCTACAATTACTGCCAAAGGTTCAGATTCCTGTAAACGACTAATGGCTGATAATGCTTTTTGCGCGAGAATCGTACCATCGAAAAAAGTTGGAGGATTTTTGCAAATATCGCAGTTACCGCAATTCTCTTTAACCAATTCGCCAAAGTAAGAAAGCAGAATTTTTCGTCTGCAGCTCAAAGCATCGGCATATTGCTTCATTCTTTCCAGTTTTGCCAGCCGAACATCAGAGTTTAATCCTTCTGATGCGAATTTCTGAAGCTGAATTACATCAGCGTAACTTTCGAACAAGACAGTTTCTGCTGGCAGGCCGTCACGACCGGCACGGCCAATTTCCTGATAATACCCTTCGATATTTTTAGGCAAATTATAATGAATTACCCATCGAACATTTGATTTGTCAATTCCCATCCCAAAGGCAATTGTAGCGCAAACTACCTGACAATCATCGTTTATAAACTCATCTTGTGTTTTTGCACGAACCTTATTATCGAGACCCGCATGATATGCTTTTGCTTTTACGCCGTTTTTTTGCAGTTTCAGGGCCAGCTCTTCGGTAGTTTTTCTGCTCAGGCAATAAACAATTCCGGATTCATTGGGTTTATTTTCAATAAAATCAATAATTTGTTTTACTCTGTCTAATGCCGGACGAACTTCAAGACTTAAATTTTTTCGATCAAAAGAAGCTACAAAAGTTTTTGGGTTTCTTAAATTTAATTGTTTTGTAATATCGGTACGTGTAGCTTTATCTGCGGTTGCTGTCAGAGCCAGGACCGGAGTAGAAGGGAAGCGGTTTTTCAGATATCCTAAATTAGTATAAGCCGGACGAAAGTCGTGTCCCCATGATGATATACAATGCGCCTCATCAATTGCAATAAGACTGATTGTCAATTCATTAAAAATAACATCTAAATATGACAGGCTTTCAGGTGCAATATATACAAGTTTAAATTTGTTGGATTTTAAATTGTCGATATAAAATTGCTGTTCTTCACCAGATTGGCTGCTATTGATATAACAAGCATTGATTCCGTTGGTTTTTAAACTGTCAACCTGATCTTTCATCAAGGCGATTAAAGGAGAAATGACAATAGTAATTCCGGGTAAAACCAAAGCCGGTAACTGAAAACAAATTGATTTTCCGCCTCCGGTAGGCATGATAGCTAAAGTATCCTGACCAGAAAGTATGGTATTAATAATGGTTTCCTGATTGGGTCTGAATTTTTCAAAACCGAAATTTTCTTTTAGTTTGGCGTGTAAAATTTCTGATGTCATTAAGCTGATATTTAAAGATCGTTAAATATAATGAAAAGCATTAAATATAGTATTTTTCTTATATTTAAAATTTTTATAGTTAATAAAAAAAGGAACCCTTACAGAGTTCCTTTAATTTATTTTGAAAGATACAGATTAATCTTCATCGTCATCATCATCATCTTCGTCAGCTATATCATCTGGATCTTTGTCCTCATCGTCATCATCATCTCCGCCATCAGTATCTGGTTTATCTATTGCATCATCGTCATCGTCGTCATCAATATCATCTTCAAGATCAAGACCTTTTACTGGTTCGATTACATCAACATCAACGTCGATATCATCGTCTTCATCGTAATTTTCTATTCTGTCAGCAAGTTTTGTACTAATTTTTACTAAATAAATAGTGTCTTCAGTACGAACTTCAACAGCTTCGATCAATTCGTTTTTAGCATTTCTAAAACGGATTACATCCGAATCATCATAACCATCAGGAAATTTTTCTACCAAAAGGTTTAAAATTTCGTTGGTAAGTTTAGCGTAGTCTACTATAACTCTTTTCATAAATATCCTATAAATCTAATAAGTAAGCAAAAATTAACGGTGCAACAATTGTAGCATCCGATTCAATAATGAATTTTGGAGTTTTAATATCTAATTTACCCCAAGTGATTTTCTCGTTAGGAACAGCTCCGGAATATGATCCGTAACTTGTTGTTGAGTCTGAAATCTGACAGAAATAACTCCAAAACGGGATATCATGCATCTCCATATCCTGGTACAACATTGGCACCACGCAAATAGGAAAATCTCCTGCAATACCACCACCAATTTGGAAGAATCCAATTCCGTTAGTGCTATTTTTTGGATACCAGTCAGCAAGGAATGTCATGTATTCGATTCCTGATTTCATGGTAGAAGCTTTTAAATCTCCTTTGATCACGTATGAAGCAAAGATGTTCCCCATTGTACTATCTTCCCATCCCGGTACGATAATAGGTAGGTTTTTCTCTGCAGCTGCATACATCCAGCTATCTTTTAAATCTATTTCGTAATATTCTTCTAAAACGCCGGATAACAACATTTTATACATGAATTCATGCGGAAAATAACGCTCACCTTTGTCATCAGCATCTTTCCAGATTTTGTAAATGTGTTTTTGTAAACGACGAAATGCTTCATGTTCAGGAATACAAGTATCTGTAACACGGTTTAAGCCTCTTTCAAGCAAAGCCCATTCGTCTTCTGGTGTCAAATCACGATAGTTAGGCACTCTTTCGTAGTGAGAGTGTGCTACTAAATTCATGATATCTTCTTCTAGATTGGCTCCGGTACATGAAATAATCTGTACTTTATCTTGTCTAATTATTTCGGCAAAAATTTTACCAATTTCTGCTGTACTCATAGCGCCAGCCATACTTACCATCATTTTTGCACCATTTGCCAATTGTTGTTCGTATGCTTTTGCAGCATCAACTAAAGAAGCAGAATTAAAATGTAAATAATGTTTTTCAATAAACTGACTGATAGGTCCTTTCATTTTTTTTTGTTTTTTTTGTTTTTTTTTGAATTAAAAGTTTAACCTTTTAGATGGTACTGCAAATTAATAATTTTATAGATATTAACATTTAATTTACAGGTTTTTTTTTATACTTTTTTAGTATAACCTAAAATCTTCAATACATCGTCAGAAGTTTGCTGTTCTGAGAAAACTTCAGTTGCTAAAATGCCGTTTTCGTCGCGATCTATTAAAATATGTTTAGGCTGTGGAATCAAACAGTGGTGTAATCCACCGTAACCTCCTATGGTTTCCTGATACGCACCAGTATTGAAGAAACCAATATATAATGGCTTTTCTTTGTTGTATTTAGGCAAATAAATGGCGTTCATATTTTGCTCTGAATTGTAATAATCGTCACTATCACAAGTCAAACCTCCTAATAAAACCCGTTCGTAAGTATCATTCCAACGGTTGACCGCCAGCATAATAAAACGTTTGTTTATAGCCCAAGTATCCGGCAAAGTAGTAATGAAAGACGAATCGATCATATTCCATTTTTCTCTATCATTTTGTTGTTTTTGATACAAAATCTGATAGATAGCGCCACCGCTTTCACCAACTGTAAATGACCCAAATTCAGTAAAAATATTAGGAACATCTACTTCGGCTTCATCGCATGCTATTTTAATCTGATTGATAATTTCATCAATCATGTATTGATAATCATATTCGAATGCCAATGAGTTTTTGATAGGGAAACCACCTCCGATGTTCAGGCCATCAAGAGTAGGACATTCCTTTTTAAGTGCAATATATACTTTGATACATTTTACCAGCTCATTCCAGTAATACGATGTATCATTGATTCCGGTATTGATAAAAAAGTGAAGCATTTTTAGCTCTAATTTATCATTTTCCTGAATTTGTTTTTTATAAAAAGAAACTATGTTTTTGTACCCAATTCCTAATCTTGACGTATAAAATTCAAATTTAGGCTCTTCCTCAGCTGCGATACGAATTCCGATTTTGAATTTTCCTTTAATCTCAGCCTGAAGCAAGTCTAATTCTTCATAGTTATCAATAATGGGAATAGTGTTTTTATGTCCGTTATTGATTAATCTTGCAATATTACTGATGTATTCATCTCTTTTAAAACCATTACAAATGACATAAGTACTTTTGTTGATTTTACCATTTTCAAGCAAATTCTCTACGATATTAACATCAAATGCTGATGATGTTTCTATGTGAATGTTATTCTTGAACGCTTCATTCATAATATATTCAAAATGAGAGCTTTTTGTACAATAACAATAGTAGTATTTTGCTTCGTATTTGTTTTTTTCCATTGATTTTCTGAACCAGGCTTTGGCCTTATTGATGTTTTCAGAAATTTGTGGCAAATAAGTAAATTTTAATGGCGTACCATATTGTTCAACCAACTTCATCAAATCGATGTTGTGAAATTGTAAGTTGTCTTTGTTTAATTTAAATTCCGCTTGTGGAAAATAGTAAGTTTGATTAATTAGATCAGAATATTTTGTATTCATTTAGTTTTTGATATTAAAGATTGTGATTTTTTATTTAGTAAACTGTGCTAAATCTAAAATTCAAACCCTAATATTCGCAAATACAATTTGCAGTTTTTCGTGTTCTGCTTTTGAGTACAAAAAAACATCGCAATAAAACGGACTTTTACTATTATAAAAACGGTTCAACATCCTTAGCAAGGAACTATTGAGCCGGTTTCTATAAGAACTAAATTGTCTTTGTTTATTGTTTGTTTTCATCGTGGCAAATGTAAAAAATAATATATACCTAAAGCAAAGCTTTTTATTAAAAAAAGTTTAAGATTTATAATCTTGAAACGCGTCTAGAATCAATTTATTTTCAACGGATTGATTAATTTTTATTTTTCCGATTCCTTCAATTAATGCAAATTGAATCAAACCATACTCATTTTTTTTGTCGTGAATCAGTAATTCAAGGATCGGATCGATGTCATTTTCTTCTATTGTTACGTCATCATATATACTCTTAATTGCTGTTTTAATTTCGGCATATTCTTCTGCCGTAATTAAGTTTTTGTGTAAGGAAATGTAACTTTCCAAAATCATTCCAATCGCAATGGCTTCACCGTGTAACAATGTTTTTTTAGATTCACTTTCCAGAAAATAACTTTCGATCGCGTGACCTAATGTATGTCCAAAATTCAAAGCTTTACGGATATTTTTTTCGGTTGGATCCTGAATAACAATATCATTCTTTATTTCTACAGAACGATATATTAATTCGTCAAAATCAGCAAAATCAATAGCTTTTAGGTTCAGAAACTGTTTCCAGTAGGCGGCATCATATATCAGCCCATGTTTTAGCATTTCGGCTAATCCGGAACGCATTTCGCTTTGTGGTAAAGTTTCAAGGTAATTTGTGTCAATTAATACCATTTGAGGTACGTTGATGACACCAATCTGGTTTTTAAGATTTCCTAAATCAACTCCGGTTTTTCCTCCTACAGAAGCATCCACCATAGATAACAAGGTTGTTGGTATATTAATAAAGTCTACTCCGCGTTTGAAAGTCGAAGCTATAAATCCGCCAAGATCCGTTACAACACCGCCACCCAGATTGATCACAAGCGATTTTCTGTCGGCACCAAGTTCTGTTAGTACTTTCCAGATTTCGATACAGGTTTCGATATTTTTATTGATCTCACCCGATTCAAATTCAATTATTTCTATTGTCAAATCGGTTTCAATTAATGGTAAAAACTTTGGTAAACAATGCTCATTTGTTTCATTATCAACTATAATAAACAAATTAGAGTATTTATTTTCTTTTAAATGATTATTTAGGGCTTCGTACGCATTTTGGTTGAAATGCACGAGATAATTATTAGCTTGAATAGATTGCATATTTCTGTAGTTAATTGAAACCGCAAAATAAGGCATTTTTAAGGAAATAATATTCAAACTTTTGTTCTAATTTGTTTTAAAATGAATGATTCTAATTAAGGTTTAGGTTTCTGTAAAGTATTTTTTGAAAGTAAAATTTCATAAAGAAGTAAACTCTTACTTAATACATTACTGAATCATATAATTTTGTTAACGATATTAAAAATTATGCTATGTTTTAGTAAATAATATTCAAAACTCTAGCTATATTTGCACAAAAAACTGACCTTAATGGAAAAAATATTCGATAACACTCAAGTTGCATTTTCGTTAAAAAGCGATACAGAACTTGACAGAGCTTATTTTCTTTTTAAAATGATCGACAGCCAGCCTCTTGTAAGGATAGGAACAGCTGTTACTAATTTTGCTATAAAAGCAAATCTTCCGGTAGAAGGATTAATTCGTGCAACTGTTTTTGACCATTTTTGTGGTGGTGTAAACGAAAATGACTGCCTTAGTGTAGTAGATAAAATGTTTACCAAAGGGGTTTCATCAGTATTGGATTATTCCGTTGAAGGAAAAGAAGAAGAAGAGCAATTTGATGCGGCATTAGAAATGACTTTAAGAACAGTTGATTTTGCCAAAGAACGTCTTGCAATTCCTTTTGCTGTATTTAAACCAACTGGCTTAGGGCGTTTTGAATTGTATGAAAAACTTGGAGAGAAACAAACTTTAAATCCAGCTGAGCAAGAAGAGTGGAACAGGGTAGTAGCCCGTTTTGATAAAATATGCAGTGAAGCACATAAAAAAGATGTTGCTTTATTAATTGATGGTGAAGAAAGCTGGATGCAGGATGCTGCGGATGATTTGGTTACCGAAATGATGCGCAAATACAATAAAGAAAAAGCGATTGTTTTTAATACTTTGCAAATGTACCGTTGGGATCGTTTGGATTATTTGAAAAATCTGCATGAAATTGCCAAAAAAGAAGGCTTTTTTATCGGAATGAAATTGGTTCGCGGCGCTTATATGGAAAAAGAAAACAAAAGGGCAGAAGAAAAAAATTATGTTTCACCAATTTGTGTTTCTAAAGAAGCAACTGATATCAATTATGATGCTGCTGTACATTATATGTTAGAGCATTTGGAAATTATGTCCATTTTTGCAGGAACTCACAACGAATTGAGTTCTTATAAACTAATGGAAATGATGGCAGAAAAAGGAGTTGCCAAAAATGACCATAAAATCTGGTTCGGGCAACTATACGGAATGAGTGATAATATTAGTTATAATCTTGCTGAAAACGGCTATAACGTAGCAAAATATTTACCATTTGGACCTGTGAAAGATGTTATGCCATACTTAATTCGTCGCGCCGAAGAAAACACTTCGGTAGCCGGACAAACAAGCCGCGAATTGTCTATGATTAAAGCTGAACGTAAACGCAGAAAAGGGAAATAGTTTTTAGTCTCAGTCTCAGTTTACAGTTTTAAATAAAAAAAAATCCAAATTACAATTGTTACGATTGGAATTTGGATTTTTTTTGTATTGGAATTTTTAAAATTCTTTAGAAAGAAACCTGGCATTGTAAAACGACCATTCCTAAACGATCTGTCTGGCTGTATTTAGGATTCAAAAGTGATTTGTCGTAAATAGCTCGGTTTTGATAATTTAAACTGAATTTTGGTCCAAAAGTTCCTGTGGTGTAATAATTAGCACCAATTTCATACATCGTCATTGGCGTATCCAGCGCCTCAAGATCTGCAACTTGTGCTGCTAAATAAGGCTGAAAACGACCTTTTTTTGAGGTATTATCTGAATTTTTAAATAAATAACCTATCTGAGCATAGTAGATATTTCCTGTTCCTACACCAATGAATCCGGTTCCTGAGCCATTTAACAGAGCAGGATCAGCAATTGCAGGATTGGGTATGGAAATAAATTGTGTATAATTTTTTCCGTAATTGTTGTTATTAAACGCAGCATAAGCTGTAATTGCAGAGCCATTATCACCAATTGGACTATCATAAAAAATATCTGCACCAAGGACTTTCATGTCGTCATGGTGTATTAATCCTGAACCATCTGTATCCAGGCGCCACATTGCATTAGCTTGCGTCATATAACCTAATCCCAGATTAAACACTTTTTTAGTCCCTAAATAAGTTCCTCTGTTATAAGCTTCAAGATTTTGTTCTTTTTCCAGAAAATGATACGTTACTATACCTGCAAATTGCGCTTTTGGAGTTTCAGGACTTACAGTTGAGTTAAAACCAATATTGTTCGTCGTGTTTCTGTACGGATTGGTTACAGCAACTCTGTAACTAAAATCCCCAAGATATCCTTTGGCATAAATACTTAAATTACGATTGCCAAAAGTAGAAGATATGTTTGCAATTTGTTGATACATTGGAGTATCTAAAGTAAGCTGAGTTGCAGAACTATTAGAAGAATAACGTGTTGTTCCGGATCCCCAGCTGGTTAAACCTCCACCAATATGAAGTTTTTCACTAAAATGATATTCTCCCAAAGCATCCATTACAGAAAGCGGTGCATTGGATGGTCCGTTATTTTGTGTAAAATTGATGTTATTCTGACCTAACTGAAGATGAAAAAAGATATTATCCGTCAGCATCCCCATGGCTTGCAGGCGCAGACGTCTGATCACAACATCAAAAGTTTCGTCGACTTCATTTATTCCTATTTTACTGTTAGGATTCAATTCAGAATATCTCCCCCAAACCTGAAGGTTCATTCCGAATTTGATGTATTTTGATCCGTCAGGAGTGATATTTACAACATTAAAAGGTTTTTCTTGCGCAAGAACACTTATAGTATTCAGGATAATAAATAATAAAATTAGAACGAGTCTTAAATGTGGCATTTCTTTGTATTTAAAATTAGTTATTAGGCTTTTAGTTTATTAATAGTTACTGAACTGAAGATTGCTTAGGTTTTTATAAGTACCATTTTCAAGATTTATTAATTCCTGATGTGTACCTTCTTCGGTTATTTTTCCATTATCCAAAACTAAAATTTTATCAGCATTTCTAATAGTTGACAAGCGGTGAGCAATAATAATACTTGTTCTTCCTTCCATCAATACTTCTAACGCTTCCTGAACTAATTTTTCGCTTTCGCTATCTAAAGATGAAGTTGCTTCATCTAATATTAAAATACTTGGGTTTTTAAGCAATGCTCTGGCAATCGCAATACGCTGACGCTGGCCTCCTGATAATTTTACACCACGCTCTCCCACAACAGTTTCAAATTTCTCCGGGAAACCTTCAACAAAATTCAAAGCATTGGCTTGTTTTGCCGCCAGCATAATTTCTTCATCGGTTGCATCTGGTTTTCCATATGCAATATTTTCTTTGATAGTTCCTCCAAATAAAATAACATCCTGAGGAACGATACTCATATTGCCACGAAGATTTTCTAAATCATAATCGTAAATGTTTTTTCCGTCGACCGTAATTTCTCCCGATTCGATATCATAAAAACGTAATAATAGCGAAGATATCGTTGATTTTCCGGCTCCACTTGGGCCTACAATAGCTATTTTTTGCCCGAACTCAGCAGAAAAATTCACATCTTTTAAAACCTGAACTTCTTTTCTTGATGGATAACTAAAAGCAACATTTTTGAAAGAAACATTTCCTTTGATTTTTTCTAAAGGAACACCGTTTTGTGAAGCACTTATTTTCTCCGGAGTTTCTTCCAGTAATTCGAAAACTCTTTCGGTAGCTCCAATTGCTTTTTGAATTTGCGCATATAACTCGGCAATTCCCCCAAAAGAAGCTCCTACAAATGTTGAATACAATACAAATGAGATCAATTGACCTACGCTCATTTCGCCGGCAATACTTAAACGCACACCATACCAAACTACGGCCACAATCGCTCCAAATAGACAGAAGATGATAAAAGATGCAAAATAACCACGGTATTTACCGCCTTTGATGGCCAGTTTTACGACTTCGCTAATTTTTCCTTTGTAACGCGCAACTTCGTACCATTCGTTGGCAAACGCTTTTACGATGCTGATTCCCTGCATGGTTTCTTCGACGATTACCTGGCTTTCTGCTACCTGGTCTTGTACTTGTTTAGAATATTTTCTAATAAAACGACCAAAGATCACAGCGGCGACAGCTACAAGAGGAACTACGGCCAACATTAATAAAGTCAATTTAAAGCTTTCTGTAGCTAACAAAATAACGCCGCCAATAATCAATATAAACTGACGCAGAAACTCTGCAATTGTCGATGTTAAGGTATCCTGGATTTGAGTAATATCGGCACTAATACGGCTGTTTAGTTCTCCAACTCTCTTTTGAGAGAAAAATGTCATTGGCAGTTTGACTAAATTGGTATATAAAGACAAGCGAAGGTTTGCCAATGTATTTTCGGTAAAATTAACGAACAATGATAATCTGAAAAAGGAGCAGAAGGATTGCAAAAACAAGATAACAATTAATCCTAATGCAATTTGATTGGCCTGATCGCTGTTTTTGTTTTTCACACAATCAATCAGCATTCCCATTAATTTAGGGAAGGCGAGGGCAGTAGCTCCTGTAAGTAAAAGGAAAACTAATCCAACATAAAATTTCCATTGGTGTTTTCCGGCGTATTTGAATATTATAGTTGCTTTGTTTAATGAAGTAGCGGTAATTTTTGATTTTGGTAAATCATTTTCTTTAAATCTTGCCATTTGAGTATACAATTAAGGTACGCAAATATAGGATTATAGCAAGTGAACACAAAAGAATATTATAAATTAGGCTTCTAGATTTATGTTTTTAACTAAATGTTAACCAATAGCAGTTTTTATTTACTTTTTAAGAAGCTGAAAAATAGATTGGTAAATAAAATCGTCAAAATTTATTTGATTTTTTTTCTAAAAAGGCTTGCAAATACAAAATCTAGCTGTATATTTGCACTCGCAATCACATAACGATAGCAACCTAATAAAATAGGGCGATTAGCTCAGCTGGTTCAGAGCACCTCGTTTACACCGAGGGGGTCGGGGGTTCGAACCCCTCATCGCCCACAGAAATTCCAAAAACTCCAAAGTCATATGATTTTGGAGTTTTTTCTTTATATACGTTTCATGAATTTTGTTGTTTATATACTATTTAGCGAAAGC